>Ga0209554_1000141_pt1 | contig 56857 bp, 49 predicted proteins | sample MarorgKNORR_S2LV_5_FD_188221 | JGI IMG/M metagenome (GOLD analysis project Ga0209554, IMG submission 188221) | Marine microbial communities from the Southern Atlantic Ocean, analyzing organic carbon cycling - Bottom_A/KNORR_S2/LV (SPAdes) (version 2) | ecosystem: Environmental > Aquatic > Marine...
TTGCACTCGCCTCGAAAGCGAGCGCCCGAAAGGGCTTGGGGGTTCGAATCCCTCGCGCTCCGTCTTCGCCCTCCAGGTCACTGGCCTGGGGGGCTTCTTTCGGTCGCATCTCTCGATGTGCTCCCTACCGCTCCCGCATCGTCTAGTTTTGTGGAGCCCTCGAGGCGATTTCTGGTCAAGCGAGGTGACGCGGTGAGACATCCGAGTGTCAGCGGTGTGGCGTGGCTTCTCGTCCTGCTTGGCCTCACCAGTTGCGGCGGGTCTGACGGTGGCACGGCGCTCGAGGCGCCCCGGGCTACGAGCATCACGATCTCACCCAGCACGGTCAGTCTCTCCTTCATCGTAGTCTACAGCACTTTCGCTAAGTGCTTTGTTAAAAATGACTTACAGGATTCATAAAGAGTCAGCATTTGTAATACTACTCATAATACCACTCAGTCTGGAAGCAGTAATACGCTCAAATATTACTGATCAATGACTTCTGCCGCCCCACCCTATCAGCGGCAAAGGGGGCGGTACTAGTCCAACTCAACACACACCGGGTAAAGGTCTGCTTTCTGGAAGGCCCCGAACACGCCCGGGTACTTCACGTTCTGGTTACCGGGTGGTCAAGACCCCAGTACCCGGGGGCACCCCCTTTTCGGCGAGCGTTTCTGTCTCACTATAAACAGTGTTTTGCTCATCCGATGAGTGCCGTATACTGAATAGACACACCTAACAAATCTTATGGAGAAAAGATGAAGTCACTCTGAGGTCAGAAACCTCCACAGCAGTTGCTGTTATATGGTGCCCTTGCACTAGTTTTGTATTTAGGTCGTGCTGATCTCATTGCAGTGTGGGGACTCATCTATGTCATTATCGTCTATCGGAATTGGAAGAAGGGTCCATCCTGCGAGTTGTGAGTAGCACACTAACAGTGTGTTAGCCATTAGGGATAAATCCGCCTAAATAAAGGGTTATTCTAGGATCACACGGCTCAAGCCCTCATAGAAGCCCTCACTTGTGGGTCAAAAGCGGGGTCAATCGCTGGTCCACTACCCCCCCCTCATTGGCGGCCACGGGGCTTCGCGACTTCTCCCCCGGAGCTTCTCCGTTAAGCTCCTTATTCCGGCCTTCTCACGGGTCGCCTAACTACTTCGACCCGATTCCCCTTGCGCCACACGCAGCGCGCCATCGCCCTTTTCTGGGCGCCCTTGGCGGCGACATGGATCATGATGGCCACCGAGGGTCCCTTCCTCGCGGCGATCATCGCTCGGCTACCGGATCCAACCGTCAATTTGGCGGCGTACGGTGTTGCCTTTGCGCTCGCGATCCTGATCGAGGCACCTGTCATCATGCTCATGAGTGCCTCGACATCGCTCGTGCGGGACCGGGTCACGTACCTGAAGCTGCGCAACTTCGCGCGCTTCCTGGGCGTGGCCACGACGGGCCTGCTGCTGGCTGTGTTGATCCCCTCGGTCTATCGCTGGCTGACCGGCACGGTGCTCGGCCTTCCGCCGGAGGTCGCCGATCTCACGTACGGCGCGCTCTGGTTCTTCCTCCCTTGGCCGGCCGCGATCGCATACCGCCGTTTTCTACAGGGCGTGCTCATCCGGGCAGGCAAGACTCGTCTCGTGGCCTGGGGCACGCTCATCCGACTCTTCGGGATGGTGATCGCGGCACTAATCGGCTTCTTCGTGCTCGACCTGCCCGGCGCCTGGGTTGGAGGGCTGGCCCTGGGCACCGGTGTTACGGTGGAGGCCATTGCTGCGCGCTTCATGGCAGCCTCTTCTGTGCGGGACCTACTCGAGGGGAAGGGCGACCTCGAAGCTAGGGGCCGCAACGTCACCTACCGGGACATTGCGAAGTTCTACTTCCCGCTTGCGCTGACGTCGTTCATCGGTCTGTCGATCCAGCCCCTCCTGACCTTCTTCATGGGTCGTAGCATCGCGCCGCTGGAGTCGCTCGCGGTCTTCCCGGTCGTGCACGCGCTTTCGTTCTTCTTCCGGTCCATGGGTCTCGCACTCCAGGACACCGCGATCGCTCTCATGGGTGAGCGCTTCACGCACCTTCCGGAACTGAAGAAATTCGCGCTCGGCCTGGGCTTGGCTACTTCGACTGGTCTCGCGCTGGTGGCGTTCACCCCGCTCTCTCGTCTGTGGTTCGAGACGGTCTCTGGCCTCACCTCTGAGCTTGCCAGCTTCGCGTTGACGCCGACACAGGTCATTGTCCCGCTTCCGTTCCTCGCCGTCTTGCTCTCGCTTCAGCGAGCGATTCTCGTCGAGGGTCGTAAGACCCACTACATCACGGTTGCGAGTGCGCTGGAGGTTGGATGTGTGGCGGTCCTGTTCATTCTGCTTGGGTTCAGGCTCGACCTAGTCGGAGCTACGGCGGCGTTTGGTGCTTTCATGGGCGCACGACTCGTGAGCGTCAGCTACTTGCTCGTACGATGCCGCAGTGTGCTACGCGACACGCCCGCGTCTACACCGAGAGGCGCGTGAGGCCCTCGAAGTCCGGGGTGGCTGCGAAGCCCGGGCAATCGGGGTCGTCGGTACCGTTACAGAACACCTGACGCATCGCCTCAGCCACTTCTTCGGAGTCGGACGGATCACACAGCGCGATGAGGCCTGAGCCCGCGCCCGAGATCGTGATTGCCCAGGCCCCGGCGTCGTATCCTGCGCCGATAGCATTGTAGGCCCCCGGAATCATCGGCAGCCGATGCGGCACATGCAGCTCGTCCTCGACGCCGATCTTGATCAATTCCCGGTCCGCACTGGCCAAGCCACGCACGAGCGCGGTGGCGCGAGCGAGGCTACGCGCCGCAAGGTCGTGACCCACCAGCTCCGGAAGTGCGCTTCTTGCGTCTTTGGTCTCGATGGCGGCGGCTGGGGCGGCGTAGGCGAAGCCGAGGTCGGCTGAGAGCGCCAGCTCGATCGGGAGTGGACCTGTGGCGCCGGGAAGCACGGCTCTGAGGCCCCCGTATAAGCAGGGCGCCAAGTTGTCACCGTGGCCTTCGTGCTCATACGCAGTCCCGAAAACGCCAGCGTCGTCACGACCCCGGCCGCCGGCGGCGAGCGCGAGGTCGGAGCCTGCCAGAATCGCCGCGGCGGAAGATCCCAGGCCCTTCCCGATGGGGATGTCGCTCGTCAGCCGAAGCGTGCCGCCGACCTCGAGGCTCATGCTCCTCAAAGCACTGGCGAACGACCGCGCCACGAGGTCGTCCGCATCGTCGTACTCCGCCCGCGCGAGCGAGCCTTCACGGAAGATCTTCAGGCCGGTGGGGCCCGGCTCGAACGAAGCCTCCAGATACCGGTTCAGCGCGAGCCCGATGGTGTCGTAGCCGCTGCCCAGGTTCGAAGTCGAGCACGGTACACGAACGCGCGCCGCGTTGAGCGTATCAGCCACCGGGTCTACGAGTCGTCAAGGAAGGCCTTCAGGGCGTCGATCGTTGGATCGATGTGAGTAAAGTGTTCCTCGACGTTCATGATAGCGGCTAGTCCCTCTGGCAACTCGACGGCGCGTCCGATCGCTTTCTCCACGACGTCCGGGAATTTCGCCGGGTGGGCCGTGGCGAGCACGACCGTCGGGCCGTCGCCGACGCCATGCTGCTGCTCCTGCGCGCGATACGCCACAGCGGCGTGTGGATCGAGCACGTAGCCGGTACGATGGTACACGTCGCCGATGCATTGGGCGGTTTCTTCATCGCTGATCGACATCCCACGTACGGTGCGTTGCAATGCACCGGGGTCGTCGCGAAACAGCCACTGTATCCTCTCGAAATTGCTTGGCGCCCCCACGTCCATCGCGTTCGAAATGGTGGTGAGGGAGGCGTGTGGATGGAACGACCCTGTAGTCAGGTACTTGGGGAACACGTCGTTGGCGTTCGATGCCGCGAGAAAGCCGAGTGAGGGCATTCCGGCAAGGCTTGCGATGAGCCCGGCGCAGAGGCTGCCCAGATTGCCTGACGGCACCACGAAGCGAGCGGGAGCGCCGCCAAGCAAGATCCAGGCGTGCAGGTAGTAGAAGGTCTGCGGAAGCAAGCGTCCCACGTTGATGGAGTTGGCGGACGTGAGGCGGTGTCGCATCCGGATGCGCGGTTGGCTGAACGCAAGCTTCGCCAGTCGCTGACAATCGTCGAACGTGCCTGCTACCGCGACGGCGGCAACGTTCCCTCCGAGCGTGCTCATCTGGCGACGCTGTCGGTTGCTGATGCCCTCACGGGGGAAGAGGGTCACGACCCGGTACCTCTCCAATCCGTGGAAGGCGCTTGCCACGGCTCCGCCTGTGTCACCCGAGGTGGCTACGAGCACGGTTCTCGGGGTGCTCGCGGCTTCGGAGTCGTCGAGCTCGCTCATCAGGTTGGCCATGAAGCGGGCACCGACATCTTTAAATGCGTGCGAGGGGCCGTGGTGCAGCTCCAGCACGTGAACGCCCGCTTCGACTTCCACAAGCGGAACCGGGAAGGAGAGCGCAGATCGGGTTATTCGCCGCACGACAGCGCCGTCGACCTGGCCCGCTAGGAGTCGTTCGGCACTCCATGCGGCCGACTCGACGAAATCGCCGGGAGGGGGCGGCGACAGCCCGCCGGAGCCGAGGGAGGGAAGGGGATCCGGAACGAAAAGGCCGCCATCCGGAGCCAGGCCCCTGAAAAGGGCCTCGTTGAGCGAGGCGGAACCGCCACCCCGGGTCGATGTGTAGGTTGACATTCCGGGGAAACCAGCGGCAGGCCATGGGAGACATCGAGCCTGGTTTACATTTAGGTCGCCAGGCGCACATCCCGAAAGTACAGTCACGGCTATGATGTCTGCTACTCCCGCCCCACGGATGGCAGCGAGCCCCACTGCAGGGGAGGCTGTCTCCCGATGACTGATCCCACTCTGCCCTCCCCCGAGGACCACTTGGACGGAACACCGTTCGACCAGGAGCCGACGGAAGCGGCCGAGGTCCGTGTTCAGGGGGAGCTGGACACCGAGCTAGCCAAGCATCTGCTCGGGGGGCGAAGCACGTCCGATATCGGCCAAACGCTTCTCGCTGCGCGGTCTGCACGTCCTGATTGTCGACGACAACGCCACGGCGCGAAGGATCTCCCGCGAGGCGCTTGCGTCCGAGGGCGCCACGGTAGGTGAGGCCGCGAGCGCTGAAGAGGGCATCCAGATGCTGCGCGCGGCCCTCGAGGGCGAAGCCTTCGACACGGTCATCGTGGATCATCTGATGCCGGGGAGAGACGGGTTCGACTTCGCGACCGACGTGAGCGCTGATACGCGCTTAGCAGGCCTGCCCATCCTGATGCTCACTTCGGCGGCGGCGGCATCGGGACGGCTGACCGCGCGGGAGGTGGTGATCGGCGCGTACTTGGCCAAGCCGGCATCACGCGCGCAACTGATTCGCGCTCTCGGCGCCATGCTGGGCCACAGTCCCTGGGACCAAGCAGAGCGAAGGTTGGTTACGAACGAGACACTGGACCGCGACTACAGTTCGCTGAAGATACTTCTGGCTGAAGACAATGCGTGAACCAGCAGGTCGCGCTCGCGCTATTGAGCAAGCGTGGTTACGAGGTCGATGTCGTAGACGACGGTCTGCAGGCGCTGGAAGCCGTGATTGCCGGGTCCCATGATCTCGTTCTCATGGATATTCAGATGCCTGAGATGGACGGACTCGAAGCGACCCGCGAGATTCGAAAACATCGGGGCCGGAGGACTTGCCCATCATCGCGCTCACCGCTCATGCATTTCAGGAGGAGCGCGATCGCACGGTTGAAGCCGGCATGAACGACTTCCTCGCCAAGCTATTCAAGCCCCAGGCGCTGTACGAGATCGTGGAGCGCTGGGCGCCGGACAAGACTACTCCGACCACCAATGCAGACTCAACCGAGGACATCGATACGGAATCCTCCCACGCGACGCCCCCAGTAGATATCGAGGGTTTTCGCAGCATGATGCGTGAGGTCGGAGTCGAAGAAGTGGTCGATGCCACGCTCGCCATCTACACGACGGAGGCCCCGAAGACCATGGATCGCATGGTGGCGGCCGTCGACGCAGGCGACGCCGAGGAGATTCGCCAGGCGGCGCACAGTCTCAAGTCGTCCTCGGGCAATATCCGGGCGAGGAGGCTGGCCGAGCTGCTTCAAGAGCTCAAGCCCTTCGGGAGGGATGGGAACACGGACGGCGCCAAGGATGTCTTCCCGGCGGTCCAGCCCGAATATGACGTGGTGATGGGCTATCTAGCGGACCTGGCGTAAGTCCACTTCGTTACCGTGTCGTCCGGTCATACACCTGAAGCGTTCGGATACGGCGACCACGAATACGAGACGAGACCTCGATTTCCATCCGTCCCGTCTCCGAGTTCAGCGAATACGACTGGTTGACCGAGAAGCCCCTGCCAACGTCGATGCGAAGCTCGAGGGTCCCGCCCTTCCACTCGGCTCTCGCGCTCACGGTCTGATTGTCACCGAGATCGAAGTCGCGCTCCTCACCGTCGAGCGTCAGTAGCAGCGGCGCTCTACGTCCGGTCCTGACCTCGACCGTCGAGTCAGTCATTGTGAGGATGAGGCGCTGAGCGGGCCGGATAAATCGCATCACTTGTTGCATGGCCGCGGCGTCGAGGTCGTCGCCCGCCGCGCCCCCGCGTCCACCGCGGCCCCCTCCTCCGCCCCCGCGCCCTCCTGCGCCCGCGAATGCATCTCCGCCGCCACTGCGACCGCCCCGTCCGGCGGCCTCTTGTGGGTTCTGGCTCAGATCGGCGTTCCGAACCCAAGTCCCGCTAAAGCCACTTTGGAGCGCAGGGGGGACGGGGAGGACTTCGCCGCCGCCACCGCAGCCGGCGACGCCCACGAGCATGACCGCTGAAAGGACGGATCGCAACGTGTACATCGTGGAGCTCCTAGCTGACATTCTATTCTCCCTCCATACAACTATGACCTGTGACGCCGCAGCTTCGTTAAGGCCCAAATAGACGACGCCGACGCCCCGAGGGACGCCGGCGTCATTCAATGCGCCAGAAAGCGAGCGCGCCTACTTCTTCCGCTTCGCGGCCTTCTTCTTAGGAGCGGCCTTCTTCTTCGGGGCGGCCTTCTTCTTCGGCGTAGCCTTCTTCTTGGGAGCGGCCTTCTTCTTAGGCGCGGCCTTCTTCTTAGGCGCGGCCTTCTTCTTCGGAGCGGCCTTCTTCTTGGGAGCGGCCTTCTTCTTGGGGGCGGCCTTCTTCTTGGGGGCGGCCTTCTTCTTGGGGGCGGCCTTCTTCTTGGGGGCGGCCTTCTTCTTCGGGGCAGCCTCCGGCGCGGCCTTCTTCTTCCGGGCCGGTGCCCGCTTCAAGGCCGGACGCTTCTTCGCGCCGGTGGCCTTCATGGTGGGCGGCTTCTTAGCGGCGGCCTTCTTCTTTTTCTTGGCCGGAGCCTTCTTCTTCTTGGTCGCCACTTTGAGATCCTCCGAAACGGTGTTTGAGCACGACGGATGGTCGAAGTGAGTTCTATCTACAAGCGTTCACTGCTGATGCGCAATAGATAAACCTACATGCGCAGTACGACATGTCGGTGATTGGATCGACTGCGTACACTATATATAGTGGGTACGGGCGCGAGTGCATACTTTCTTTTGCTAGCGTTGGCCGGCGTTTTAGGGGATCGTGTCGGGTTCGCTCCTCTGTTGAGACCACCCATGTCCTGCTTCTATGCGCACGCTCACAACTGACGAGTTTTTGGACGAGCTCCGCCGGCGCGGCGCCCTCCATCTGGGTCGAGTGTCGTTTCGCAATAACCGCAGCACGATTTGGTCGCTGACACAGAAGGGGAAAGCGCTTAACCTGCACGACGCTTACCGCTGTTCTCCGCCCGCGCTTCTCGACGCGTTTGCTGTGATCGCATCGGAGGGCGGCGTCACCACGCCGGAGGGTCAGGCCGCCGGGCGCCGGGTTCATGAATGGCCGGAGCTTCAGCGTGCGGTGGAGGAGGCGCGCTGCGAGCAAGAGTCGCGCTTGCGCGCGGCGGGAGGCTCGACGCATTGCTGTGCAACTCCTGCCCAGCGACGCTATTTCAGGTCGGTCTATTGGTATTTCAACCGTACACGCTTCGGTGGAATCTTGCCGGACGACGTGCCGGTGCGCCTGAGTAGTCGCATGAATTCGGCGCTTGGGCACATGTTGCCGGGCGGGGAAGAGGATGAGCGCTATGTGGTCGAGATCGCGTTGAACGTCGACCTGATGCTCGAGGGGAATGGGGCTGAGCGCGTGGATACCTTGCTTCACGAGATGGCGCACGCCGCAGACTACTTGGTGAACGGGAAGCGCGACCACGGGCCGTCGTGGCGGCAGTGGGCGTCGCGAGTCGGGTGCACGCCCGAGACCCTCTACGACCGTCCGGTACACCGACGACCCGTGCGCAGCGCTGCCGTCGATCGAGTGCCGCCGCTGCCGACTGTGCTCCAGGCCCGGCGAGACTGACCGGCGGCCTAGCGGCTGTAGTAGCCTTACTTAGCTGACCAGAGCCCTTGTTCGCAGGCTATTGCCTGTGCGTGGCGCTTGCCGCTTCCACGACCTTTTCGACGGTGAAGCCGAATTTCTCGAAAAGCACCTCGGCAGGTGCCGACGCTCCGAAGTGGTCCAGGCCCACGGATTGACCGGCGGAACCCACCCAGCGTTCCCATCCGAACGTGCTTCCGGCTTCGACCGAGACTCGATTGCTCACTGACGGCGGCAGCACCTCATCGCGGTAGCTCTGGTCCTGTTGCCCGAACAGGAACCAACTCGGCATGCTGATGACCCGCGTAGGAACCCCCTCACTCTCGAGCCGTTCTCTGGCCTCGACTGCTAGGCCGAGCTCCGACCCGCTCGCGATGAGAATCACCTCGGGCGTGTCCGTAGAAGCCTCGGTGAGCACGTAGCCACCGCGCCGGAGCCCTTCGGCCGATGCGTGCGGTCCGCTGCGGTCCAGCACCGTGACCTTCTGCCGACTCAGCGCGAGGAAGCTCGGGCCGTCGGAGCGCTCAATCGCCACGCGCCAAGCGATCTCGGTCTCAGCCGCGTCGCCGGGTCGCAGATCCGCCAAGTTGGGAATCGCACGCAGCGCCGCGAGCTGTTCCACCGGCTGATGGGTCGGGCCGTCCTCACCGAGGCCGATCGAGTCATGCGAGAAGACGTATACGGCGGGCTGCCCCATCAGGCCGGCCAGCCGAATCGCGGGCCGCATGTAGTCGGAGAAGATCAGGAAGGTGCCGGCGTACGGTCGGATGCCGCCGTGCAGCATCATGCCGTTCATGATCGAGCCCATGGCGTGCTCGCGCACCCCATAGTGAACGACGCGCCCTGATGGCGTGTCGGGCAACAGGCTGTCTGCGCCTACGATGTCGGTCTTGTTCGAGCCCCCCAAGTCCGCGGATCCGCCCACCAAGTTGGGGATGCCTGCGGCGAGACCCTGCAGAACCTTGCCGGACCAGCCGCGGGTGGCGTCGCCCGACTCCACGTTCGAGAGGTCGGGCACAGCGGCGTCCCACCCTTCGGGAAGCTCTCCCGCCATAGAGCTCAAGAACCCGGCGGCCATCTCCGGCCTCTCGGCTTGATACATGGCAAAGCGTGCCTGCCAGGCATCCTGAAGACGTTGGCCCTTGCTCACGCAGTCCGACCAATGCTCGCGGGCGCTCTGCTCGACGTGGAATGGCTCGAGCGAGGGGTAACCCAGGTTCTTCTTGGTGGCTTCGATCTCGTCGGTGCCAAGCGCAGCACCATGGGCTGCCGCCGTTCCCGCCTTGCCGGGACTTCCGTACGCGATAACCGTGCGGAGCACGATCAAGCTCGGGCGCTCGGTCTCCTCCTGTGCCTCCCTGATGGCGAGGTCGATCGCCTCGAGGTCGTTGCCGTCGTGCACGTGAAGGGTGTGCCAGCCGTATCCTTCGAATCGCTTCGCCTGGTCGGTCGATGTCGAGAGGTCCGTACCACCTTCGATCGTGATCTGGTTGTCGTCGAAGATCCAGATCAGCTTGCCCAGCTTCTGATGTCCCGCGAGCGCGGCGGCTTCATGCGAGACGCCCTCCATCAAGTCGCCGTCCGAGCAGAGCGCATAGGTGAAGTGGTCGACGATCTGGTGACCGGTGCGGTTGAACCGTCCGGCGAGCCAGCGTTCCGCCATGGCCATCCCGACCGAGTTGGCGACGCCCTGTCCCAGCGGCCCGGTGGTTGTCTCGACCCCAGGTACATGGCCATGCTCCGGATGCCCGGCGGTTGGAGACCCCCACTGGCGGAAGTTGCGGATGTCCTGCTCCGAGAGGTCGTATCCACTCAGGTGGAGCAGCGAATAGAGCAGCATCGAAGCATGGCCGACGGAGAGTACGAATCGGTCTCGGTCGAGCCAGTCGGGGTCCTTCGGATTGTGGCGCAGGTGGCGATGAAAGAGCACGTATCCGACGGGCGCGAGCGCCATCGGCGTACCGGGATGACCGGAGTTGGCTTGCTGAACCGCGTCCATGGAAAGAACGCGGATCGCGTCGATTGCTAGCCGCTCGACGTCGTTCATGTGATGACGAAGTTCACGAGACGCTCCTTCACGTAGATCACTCGGCGCTCCTCCCCGCCACCCAAATGACGTGCCACGTTCTCGTCTGAGCGCGCGGCCGCCACGACATCCTCTTCGCTCATGTCCCTGGCGACCGATATTTGACCGCGCAGCTTGCCGTTCACTTGAATTGCGATTTCGACGACGCTCTCCACCGTCTTGGCCTCGTCATGCGTCGGCCAGCTCTTACCGTCGAAGATGCTGCCATCATTTCCGAAGCGTTGCCATAACTCTTCAGCGAGGTGTGGCGCGAAAGGTGCGACCATAGGGACCAAGGGCTCGATCTCCGCGCGCTTGGCGGTCCGGCCGCCGGCTCGGATCGTGTTCAGACATTCCATGAGCGCGGCGATCGCGGTGTTGAAGCCCAGGGCCGGCATCTGCTGTGATACCTGCTTGATGGTTTGGTGCACTTTGCGCTCGACGTCCACGTCGGGCTCGCTGTCTTCCGCGGTCGTGGCGGTGTCCCACAACCGGTGCAGAAAGCCGAACGGACCCTGGATTCCCTGGGCCTGGTAGTCCCCGCCTTCCTCGTAGGGGCCGAGGAACATCAGATAAGTGCGGAAGGCGTCGGCTCCGAACTCCTCGATGATCGGGTCCGGGATGACGACGTTGCCTTTGCTCTTCGACATCTTCGCGCCTTCGGCGATGATCAGTCCATGCGCACGGAAGACGTCGTAGGGCTCTTCGAAATCCAGATGGCCCAGGTCCTTCAGCACCATCGTGATGAAGCGCGAGTACATCAGGTGCAATACCGCGTGCTCGTTGCCACCGATGTACATGTCGACCGGCAGCCAGCGCCTGGTGATGTCCGCGTCGAAGGCCCTGTCCTCGAAATCGGTCGACGGGTAGCGCAGGAAGTACCAGCCCGAGTCGAGGAACGTATCACTGACGTCGGTCTCTCGACGCGCGGCCTCACCGCAGTCCGGACAGGTGGTCTCATACCACTCCGCGACTCGCGCCAGCGGACTGATGCCGGAGTCGTCCGGCTTGAAGTCCTCGACGCGCGGCAGGATGACCGGCAGGTCCTCGTCGGGCACCGCTACTGGTCCGCACGCATCGCAGTGGATGATCGGGATAGGAGGGCCCCAATAGCGCTGCCTGGAGATGCACCAGTCGTGGAGCCGGTAGTTCACACGTGCGTCTCCCCAGCCGTTATCTCTCGCCCAGTCGGTGACCGCCGCCACAGACTCTGAGACATCGGTGCCGTCGAAGTGCGCGGAGTTCACCAGCGTGCCAGGGCCGACGTCGTACGCACTCTCCAGCGGCGTATCGGCGTCGTCGTCGGGGGACGCCACCACGCGTACGATGGGGAGGTTGAACTGAGTCGCGAACTCGAAGTCGCGTCCGTCGTGGCCGGGCACGGCCATGATCGCACCCGTGCCGTACTCCATGAGCACATAGTCCGCGATCCAGATGGGCATTGCCTGGCCTGTAGCCGGGTTCCGGCAATGGCCTCCGGTGAATACACCGGTCTTGGTCTTGTCGACCTTCTGACGCGCGATCAGGTCCGTCCGCGTAGCCTCGTCACGGTACGCGAAGACCGGTGGCTGGTGCCCGTCCTCCGTGACCTCGTCGACCAGAGGGTGCTCGGGAGACAGCACCATGTACGTCGCGCCGAAGACGGTGTCCGGACGCGTGGTGTAGACCTCGACCTCCGTACCCGTATCCTCGCCGTGTTCGTCGAGGACCGGGAAGCGTAGCTGCGCGCCTTCGCTGCGTCCGATCCAGTTGCCTTGAGCCTTTCGTGTCGTTTCCGACCAGTCGATCTGTTCCAAATTGTCCAGCAGTCGCTGAGCGTACTTCGTGATCTTGAAGAACCACTGCGCGATGCGGCGCTGCTCGACCGGGGTGCCACATCGCTCGCACGCGCCCGAAATGACCTGCTCGTTTGCGAGCACGGTCATGCACGACGGGCACCAGTTGACCGGAGCCTCCTTGCGCTCGGCGAGACCTGCCTTGAACAGCTGTACGAAGATCCACTGCGTCCACTTGTAGTAGGCCGGGTCGGTGGTATCGACTGAATGAGTCCAGTCGGACATGAGGCCGATGCGGCGCAGCTGGCGCGTGAAGTTCTTCACGTTCGACGGGATGAGATCCATCGGGTGCGTGCCGACCTTCAGCGCGAAGTTCTCGGAGTGAATTCCGAAGGCGTCGAAGCCCATGGGCTCGAAGACAGTCTTCCCTTGCAGCCTCTGGTACCGACCGTGCACGTCCGCGCCCGTGAAGGCGTAGATGTTGCCCACGTGCAGTCCCTCCGCGGAGGGGTAGGGGAACATCATGAGGTTGTAGAACGTGTTCTCGGCGGACTCGATCTCCTCCAGGGTATGGGAGTTCGTGCCGCGCTCATCCCACAGGCGCTGCCACTTCTCCTCTACAGCGGACGGGTCGTAGCTGTCGCGATCTTCGTTGGACATGGGGTCCCGGTTTCGGAGAAGCCCCAAGCTAAAGGGACGGGGTGGGCGGCCCAAGGCGTGTGGCATACCAGATCACGCGACATCTCGGAGGATTCCCCTCAGAGGTCTATGTTTCTAGATGTCCAAGCCCGAAAAGAAGAAGGTCACACGCGCGAGTCTCAAGAGCGCGTTCCAGGAGTTTGTCTGGCCCCGCAGGAGACTCATCTCCTTGGGGTTGTTCTTGATCCTGCTCAATCGTCTCAGCGGACTCGTGCTGCCCGCGTCGACGCAGCCCCTTATCGACGACGTGATCCCCAGCGCCGATTTGAGCAGGATGTTCTTGTTGCTCGGGGGCGTGATGGTGGCGGTGATCATCCAGTCCGCCACGTCGTACGCGCTGACGATGCTGATGAGCGTGGAGGCCCAGCACCTCATTGCGACCTTACGGGCGGACGTGCAAAAGCATGTGCTACACCTCCCGGTGCGCGTATTCGACAATACGAAGTCGGGTGAGCTGGTGTCGCGTATCATGGACGACGTCGAGGGTGTGCGGAATCTCGTAGGCACCGGGCTCGTGCAACTCGTCGGCGGGCCTGTGACCGCAATCGTCGCAATCGTCCTACTGGTCCGCGTGAGCCTGGTGATGACGTTGCTCGCGCTCGTTCCCTTGGCTGCCTTCGCCTTTGTCTCGACCAAGGCGTTCCAAAAGCTCCGGCCTGCGTTCCGCGACCGCGGGGCGATCCGGGCGGAAGTCGTAGGCCGTCTCACTGAGTCACTAGGCGGCATCCGCGTCATCAAGGGTTTTCACGCGGTCGACAAGGAAGGCGAGATTTTCTACGCCGGTGTCATACGCATCTTCGAGAACGTGAAGACAACGCTCAAGACTTCGAGCTTAGTGACGAGCCTGGGCGCGCTCTTCGTGGGGCTCGCCGGCGTGCTGGTCATGGGGTACGGCGGATACTTGGTCATTCAAGACCAGCTCACGGTCGGCGAGCTCTTCATGTTTACGATCTTGCTCGGCTTCCTCGTCGCACCGGTCGTCCAGATGGCGAACATCGGGACGCAGATGACAGAGGCCTTCGCGGGACTCGATCGAACCGCCGAGCTGCTTGCTTGGCCCCGAGAAGACGACGACCCGAGGCGCACGATCGAGATGCCGGCCATCAACGGCCATGTCGAGTTCGAGGACGTGCACTTCCGCTACGATGAAGACAAGCCGGTCCTGAAGAACATTTCGTTCAAGGCCACTCCCGGAACCGTGATTGCACTCGTCGGCAGCTCGGGTTCGGGCAAGTCGACGTTGGCAGGGCTTGCGGCCACGTTCCTGGAGCCCGACGAGGGTAGGGTACTCGTCGATGGTATCGATCTCCGAGACGTGAAGCTCTCGACCTATCGCGACCAACTCGGCCTGGTGCTCCAGGATGACTTCCTGTTCGACGGCACCATTCGTGAAAACCTCCTCTTTGCGCGCCCGGACGCCAGCGAGCACGATGTTCGAGAGGCCGCCGAGCAGGCGTACGTGTCGGAATTCACCGACCGCTTCCCCGAGGGTCTGGATACGATCATCGGCGAGCGCGGGGTGAAGCTGTCTGGCGGACAGCGGCAGCGCGTGACGATCGCGCGTGCCATACTCGCGAACCCCAATATCCTGCTGCTAGACGAAGCCACGTCGAGCCTCGATACCGAGAGCGAAACGCTCATCCAAAAGAGCCTCAATCAGCTGCTTCGCGGTCGCACCACCTTCGTGATCGCGCACCGGCTCTCGACCATCCAACGAGCCGACATGATTCTGGTCATCGAGGACGGCGAAATCGTCGAGCGCGGCAAGCACGACGAATTGATTGCCCGCGAGGGTAGGTACCACCAGCTGTACACCGTGCAGGCGAGGATCTGACCAGCGACGACTCGGTGAGGCTAGCGGCCGTCGCTCGGCAACATCTCGAAGGGGTCCTCCACCGTGCCCGCGTTGCTCTTCAGCTCGGCGAGCACCGCAGCAAGATCACCGCCCCGAGCATCCAGCAGGGCAGCGAAGTCGGGCAGTCTGTGGTAGTAGCGGATGCGCGTGAGCAGCGTGGCGTTGTTGAGCGGCGTGTTGCGGAAGCCGCTGAACGTCACCGACTCGAAGGTCGGTGCCACATCCGCATCGAAGCGCGCGAGGGATCGCTCGAAAACTCCACCTCGTCGCGAGACCTTTTCTTCATAGGGTAGGTCGGTGTCGTCGTAGACCGCGTTCAGTTCTTCCATCATCTCATCGATGAACACGCTGAAGCGCTGATAGTCCCGCCAACGCGCTTGGGCGCGCAGGCACTTCAGCGTGTCGGGCCCACCACCATCCCGTGTGCAGAAAAACTGAGCTGCGCCCGCTCGACCGACGAACGTCGCGAAGCTCTCGTTGAAGCCGACGCGCCCCGAGACGAAGAGATACCGATGGGAGAGCTCGTGCAGAACGGTCTCCACCACTTCCACGTCATCGGCTCGAAGCATGGTGGAGAGAATCGGGTCGTTGAACCAACCGAGGGTGCTGAAGGCCGCGGTGGGGCGAAGGTAGGTGTCGTAACCTTCCTCTTCGAGGTCCGCTTGTTGCTTCTGCGCGTCCTCGAGTGAGAAGAATCCCTTGTACGGCATGCGGCCTACGATGGGAAACCACCACGTCTTGGGAACGAGTCGGTCCTTGTGCGCGGCCGACACTACGAGGGCGAGGGTGTCGCTATCGAGCTGTGTGAACATGGTGTACGCATCGCCGACGTCGATGCCGAGCTCGTTCGCCGCGAAGCGCCTCGCCTCGAATACGAAGGAGAGCTTACCCCTGGTAGCCGCGTCGACCGTCGTGTCGTTCAACACCTCGGGAATGTCCTGGCGGGCACGCAGGATCTGCATCTCTGCTATGCCGGCCTTGATTACATAGATGGGGGAGCAAGCCGAGCAACTCGCGGCGAGTGCGAGCAGCGCGATCGCCAGGCCGGCACGCAGCAGCCTGCGGCCGAGCGGCTTGTTTTCGGGCGATGAAGAAGCGCCGCCGGGAGTCTCGGTGGTCATACTTCCGAGTACCATCCCGACGGCGCCCGAGTTTCAGTCCGCCCTACTGGGGCTGGCACGGACCGGGCCGGATCCTAGTTGCCGCCGCCGCCCAGCGTCCGCATGAGCGGTATTCCACCCTCGGTCGGTACGTACACCACCGAGCCAGCGGGAAGCGTCGAAAGCTTTTCGATGTAGTGGTACGTCAAGTACGCTTGCGTAAGACCCGCCGTGATGATGGTCTGGGCTTCGGCGACGCCCTTCGCCGCCTCGATCGCTTGCTGCGCGCGCTCGCGGATGATGTCGGTCTGAAACGCCTCAGACGCTACCTGCTGTTCGCGCGCGAGCTTGTCCTCGATCGCTTGGCGGACCGTGGCGGGCGCTTGCACGTCGCGTACGAACACGTCCAGAACCTCGATACGGTCCCCGGCTTTGGCCTGAATCTCACGCAGCATATCGTTGGCGACCTCGCGACGATCCGGCGAGAAGATCTGGTTGATCGACTTGGTCGCTACCGCGTCACGCACGCCGTTACGGACGGCGTTCAGCACGATGCTTCTCTTGATCTGGTTCTCGGTCCCGAGCCTTTGAAAGAGATCGGGCGCGTTGTTTCCGTCGAGGCGGAACAGGATGGAGATCTCGAGCGAGACGTTGAGCTGCTCGCTGGTCTGAGCCTCGATCTGCTCTACGCCCGAGTCTGGTGGGTACGCCTGCTCGCGCACCGACATCTTCTCGATGGACGCGAACGGGTTGATGATGTGAACGCCCTGCTCGAGCGGCACCATGTCGATGGTGCCGAGGAAGTGCTTCACTCCGACTTCACCGACGCCGATGACTGTGACACCGCTGCTCACCATCAGGACGAGGCCACCGATCATCGCTCCGAGCCCTGCCAGCTTCGTAGAGCCGGCCGCTCCCGGTTTGGCGGTTTTGGGGCCGACCACGTAGATGACGGCCCCGAGCACGATCAGAAATACAGAAGGGATAATGACGTTCATGGTTGACTCCTACGGCGTTCGCCGTCTTGTGAGCGCTGCTGTTCTTTCAATACGTAAGGCCGGCGGGCCTTCTTCTACCCACCAGCTTCGTCTACATACGTTCTCTGTTCCGGGTCGACCGCGACACGGATCTCAACTAGATCGGTCTGCGCGGCGATTTCGTCCGGTAGTTCGGCGGCGGCCGCTTGCAGCGCGGCCTTAGCGTCGGGCGAGTCCACGCGGTACGTATGATAGCGCTGGTACTTGCCCCCGTAACGTGCTGTCACTTGGAAGTTCATACAGCAATCTACCCCTGCCTGCCGCGCGCATCTATCCTCCGAGCATGAGGGTGACACTCGCCGCATACAAGGTGTTGATGAGCTTGGCCCGTGTGGTCAGTCCGCTCGTGAGCCATGGCTCTTCCAAGCTTGCACGGGGAGTGGCGGGTCGGAGGTCGGCGCATGAGAAGCTAGCCCGGTGGGGCAAAGAGCAGCGCGATGCCGGCCGGCCGACGGTCTGGTTCCATGCGCCGTCTGTGGGCGAGGGCCTGCAGGCTCTGGCCGTGATCGACGCGTTGCGAGAGCGTGACCCCAGCGTACAGATCGCGTTCACGCGTTTTTCGCCTTCTGCGGACCGGTTCGCGAGCCGCATGTCGGTGGACGTCACAGCCTATCTCCCTTGGGACCTGCCGGGCCCGATCGGTCACGTGCTGGACACCATGTCCCCCGACTTGATTGTTTTCACCAAGACTGAGGTGTGGCCGGTAGTGGTGGACGAGTCTCTGCGTCGCGGTATGGAAGTCGCCCTGGTGGCGGGGACAGTGGTGGAGGGCTCGAGCAGATTGCGTCCGCTGGCGCGTGTGCTCCTGGCTCCGAGCTGGCGTGCGCTAAGCAGGGTCTGCGCCGTCGCCGATGAGGATGCGACGCGTCTTCGGTCGCTCGGGGTGCAAGGGGACGCACTCTCGGTGACCGGAGACCCTGGCATCGACTCGGCTGCCGAACGCGCGCAGGCCGCCGACCCGGGCGCGCCGCTACTGGCGCCCTTCAACGCCGAAGCTCGTCCGACGGTAGTGGCGGGCTCGACCTGGAGCTCGGACGAGGACGTGCTCATCCCGGCGCTCGCGATTGCCCGGCAGCGAGTGCCGGACATCCGGCTGATCCTGGCACCCCACGAGCCGGATCCGGACCACGTGGCCGTGCTGTCCCGGCGTCTGGCCGCCGACGGATGGTCTGCGGCGACGCTCTCCAGCGTCGAAGAGTCAGGTTCGGCGCACGGCGTGGACGCGGTCGTCGTCGATCGGGTAGGCGCACTCGCGGACCTCTACACCATAGGCCAGATCGCCTATGTGGGTGGAGGATTCCATGCGGCGGGACTGCACTCGGTGCTGGAGCCGGCCGCGGCCCGGCTGCCGATCCTGTTCGGGCCGAGGCACCACAGCTCGAGAGCGGCCGCGGACCTGATAGCCGTTGATGCGGCCCGATCCGTGGTGGGCCGCGACGCACTGGCGGAAGCCCTGGTCGCTTGGCTCACCGACGACGACGCGCGTCGGCAGGCCGCGGAATCGGCGTTCGGCTATATTCACAAGCATCTGGGCGCAGCCCGTCGCACCGCCGCCGTCCTCTTCGAGCTCTTGCGATCCCCGAACGCATGAACCAAGACGCCGTCCCCGAGATCACCGCGACCGAGCTGAACCGACGGTTGGGCGCGGATGACGTGCCGGTGCTCGTCGACGTGCGCGAGCCGCATGAGCCTGGGATCGCCGACCTTCCGCAGCACGGCCAGGTCCTGATTCCAACCGGTGAGTTCATGGATCGCATCAGCGAGCTCGAGCCGGAGTCCGAGATCGTGCTCTACTGCAGGAGCGGTGCGCGCAGCGAGTGGGCGGCGAAGCTGCTGTTGCAGGCGGGCTTTTCGAGTGTGCTCAACCTGCGGGGGGGCGTGCTGGCGTGGAGAGCGGAAGTCGACCCCACGATGCAGGCGTATTGATCCTGGTGCCCAGCCCCCTTTCTAGAACCTCGTTCGCCGCACTCGTGCTATTCACGGTTGTTCTCGCGGCGTGCGAGGCCGGTCCTTCGACCTTCGACCAGAGCCGAGCTGATCCGCCGGTGGCGCAGGCCGTATCGGACTCCGTGGTCGAGTCGACGGCGCCCGAGCTTCCTGCCACCGTCCAGGCGGAACTCGCCGAAGTCGCCGAGGCGGGCGGCGTTTCCGTGGCCGAGTCGAGCGGTGACTCCCTAGCCGAGGCGAGCGGCGATTCCCTAGCCGAGTCGAGCGCGGAGTCTGCGGCCGAGGTGGTAGACGCCGCGCCGGGCGACGCCGTGACCGACGGCGTACGCTTCCCTCATCCGGACAACGTGCGTGGGCTCTATGTGAACGCATGGGCGGCCGGCTCCCGCAATCGTTTGGCGGGGCTACTCGAGATCGCCGCGCGCACGGAGATCAACACGTTCGTGATCGATATCAAGGACGCCACAGGCTACATCAGCCACGCTACCGAGCTCGCGGCGGCGCATGAGATCGGGGCGACCGAAGAGATCCGGATCCGCGATCTGCCTGGGGTTCTCGATCGGTTGGAGCAGGCGGGCATCTACCCGATCGCGCGCATTGTGGTCGTTAAGGATCCGCTGCTGTCCGCGGCTCGTCCCGAGCTCGCCGTGCAGGATACGGCGGGTGGTGTGTGGGTCGACAGCAAGGGCACCATTTGGCTCAACCCATACAACACCGAGGTCTGGCGCTACCACGTGGCGCTCGCGCGAGAGGTCGCTCTGCTGGGGTTCCCCGAGATCCAGTGGGACTACGTGCGCTTCCCGGATGCCCCGGCCTCCGACCACGCGCGGTCAATCTATCCCGGCGCGGCCGGCCAATCCAAACCCGAGGCGATACGCGCGTTCCTCGAGTACACGCGTGACGAGCTCGCCGATCTCGATGTCGAGGTCACCGCGGACGTCTTCGGCATCACCACCACGGCGTCGAGGGACGTCGGCGTTGGTCAAGTGTGGGAGTCGTTCATCGACGTCGTCGACGTCGCGCTGCCCATGGTATATCCGAGCCACTATCAGCCGGGCTCCTCCGGCTTCGACTCGCCGAACGCCCATCCCTACGAGATCGTACGCAGGGCATTGAGGGACGCAGTGCGGCGGTCGGCGCTGGTGGATGGCGCTGGCATGACGCGACCGTGGCTCCAGGACTTCTCTCTGGGTGAGCCCATATACGCCGCGCCGGAGGTCAGGGCGCAGATCCAGGCCGCCTACGACGCCGGTGTGGAGCAGTGGATTCTCTGGAATCCTGGCAGCAGCTACACGCAGGACGCGCTGGAGCCAGCCGGGGGATTCACCACGGAGCCACTAATGCGCCTCGGGGACGAGATCATCGCCGTGTCGCGCCGGTACCAGCTGCTCGACAGCCTGGACGGTCGCTAGGGACTCGAGCTAGGCACCAACCAGGGCTGTGAACTGCAGTTCGTGCAGACGCGAATAGAGGCCGCCGGCCTCAAGCAACTCTGCGTGCGTGCCCTCTTCGTGTAGCTCTCCTTGATGGAGCACTATGAGCCGGTCGGCGTTCTGCACCGTGGAAAGTCGGTGCGCGATTACGAGCGAGGTTCGGCCCCGCAGAAGCTCGTCCGTAGCGGATTCGATCTGGGCCTCGATCTCGGAGTCCACAGAGCTCGTCGCCTCGTCGAGCACCAGGATCGCGGGGTCGAATGCCAGCGCTCGCGCGAAGCTGACGAGCTGCCGCTCGCCGACCGAAAGCGACGAACCCCGCTCCCCCAGTGCCTGGTCGTAACCGTTCTCGAGCCGAGCGATGAAAGGCGCGGCACCGATGCGTTCGGCGGCAGCGCGGACCTGCGCGTCGTCGATTTCCGGCGAGCCGAGTCGGATGTTGTAGGCGACATCCTGGCTGAACAGGAAGACATCCTGAAGTACCAAGGCGATGCGTCCCCTGAGATCGTCGAGCGGTACGGCCTCGATCGGCGTGTCGTCCAGTAGGATCTGACCGCGATTCACTTCGTAGAATCGCATGAGCAGATTGATGATGGTTGTCTTGCCGGCGCCCGTGTGGCCCACGATGGCGATCTTCTCTCCGGGCTCGACCGTGAAGGTCACGCCCTTCAGCACCCAGTCGGGTTCACCATCCGAGTCGTCCGTATACGCGAACCACACGTCGCGGAACTCGATGCGGCCAGACGTCGAGGAGGGCAGCGCGATCGGTCGGTCGGGGTCAGATATTACGATCTCCTCGTCCAACAACTGGAAGACACGCTCCGAGGAAGCCATAGCGGCCTGGAGCAGATTGTACTTCTCGGAGAGGTCCTGGATAGGGCGGAAGAAGCTGCGCGCGTACTGGAGGAAGGCGGTTACGATGCCGATCGTCAGCACGCCATCGAGCGTACGCAAGCCGCCATACCAGATGATCGACGCCAGCGCCAGCGCGGTGAAGAACTGGATGACTGGGAAGAAGAGCGCGTAATACGTGATGGAGCGGAGATGCGCGTCGAGGTAGTCGCGGTTCAACTCGGCGTGCTTTGCCGCGTCGGCCTCTTCGCGGTTGAAGAGCTGGACGACCCTGACGCCGGTCAAGCACTCGTGCAGAAATGCGTTCATGCGAGCGATACGAACGCGGATGTCCCGGTACGCTCGGCGGATCTTGGCTCGAAAGAGGAATGCCGCGAAGAACACGAGAGGGAGCACGCTGAACGACACCAGCGCGAGCTGCCAATTCATCCTCAGCATGGCGATCACGATGAACGTCAGCATGAAGATGTCGCCGAACACCGTGACCAGACCCGAGCTGAACAGGTCGTTGAGCGTCTCGACGTCGTTCGTCATGCGCGTCATGAGACGCCCGACCGGGTTTTTGTCGTAGTAGCGCAGGTCCAGGCGCTGCAGCTTCTCGAAGATTTCGGCGCGGAGGTCGTACATCACCGACTGACCGAGCCAGGTCGTGATGATCGCTTGCGCGTACTGCAGCACGACCCCGAGAAGGATCGCCGCCAGGAAGCCCCCTGCCAGGAGCGCGAGGTACTCTCCGTCCTCCCGCGGTATAGCCTCATCGAGAATCAGCTGCGTGAGCCAAGGCCCGACGACCTGTGTCGCTGATGCGATCATGAGCACCAGGATTGCCAGCGCTACCTGCCATCGGTATGGCGTGAGGTAGCGAACCAGGCGCTTCATCAGGCGCGCGTCGTAGGCTTTCCCTAGCGCCTCTCCTTCGTGGAATGCGTCGACGTCGGCCATGAGCTACGCGGGGGCGTGAGGGACTGGGTCCGTACCCGAGGCTCGGGGGAGGGTTTCCGGTGTGAACCGGCTCGCCGCAGTGGTCGCGGAGTGGTTCAGTGACTTCTTCTGCCCGCGGCGTGCGGGGCCTTGGCGTACAAAAAGAGGCGGCGACCTTCTCGGATCGCCACCCCTCCTTCGACTGTTCGTTACACCAGTCGGAACACCGCGGAGCCTAGTGCACTTGGATGTTGCCCTTGTCGATGTCGACAGCGTCGAACTCGATGAACGTGGCGCCATCGCACACATCTTGTGCCAGACCCCCGTCGGGTGCCCCATCCACGAAGGTGCGACTCAGGCGATCAGTTGACCCCTGTCCCTCGCCATTGTCTTCGACGTAGAAGCCCGCCCTGGTTTCCGACGAGCACAGGGTTGCCCGAGCTCGTGATCTTATTGCCGATCCAGGCCCGGCTTCCGTCGACGCGAATACAGACGATCTCGCCACGAATGTGCGTGTTGCCCGGGCCCTCGAACGTCAGGTTGAACTGACCCGACACGGAGCCGTTGGCCTTCTCGATGGCCGAGAACTGGAAATGTCGGATAGAGCCGGTGCGCACACCACTTCCCGTCGCCATGGTGACGACTCCATTTCCGCCCCTCGCGAACTGAGCATCGATGTCGAGCTGTGTGGAGGTTGGGTCGTCGCATCCGGTTGCAAGTACGGCGACGAAGGCGAGCGAGAGGGCGCACTGAAATAGACGCTTCAAGATGATCTCCGAAGGTTCACTGTAATTTGGGAGGCGGGACCCTCTACACGCCGGCCCACCTTAGCAAGAGGCGCAGGTTTAGGGGTTGCGGGATTCATATGATTAGTATGATCATACCGAACAATCCGCCCCGTTTCTGGACGATCACATGACCAGGGCCCGCCACGACCCGCACTCCTATCTTCCGCTAAAAGCTGTCGACTTCCATGTCCTGCTGGTGCTCACGGGGCACGAGCTGCACGGCTACGGGATCGTGAAAGAGATTGAGTCACGTAGCGGAGGACGCCTGCGGCTCGAGCCGGGAAACCTCTACCGCTACATCCGCCGCCTCGTGCAGGAGGGCATGATCGAGGCCGCCGCCCGCCGGCCGGCTGCGGACGCATTGCAAGAGCGACGTCGCTACTACCGGGTCACCAGCTTCGGTCGCCAGGTACTCGCGGCGGAGGCGAGCCGCATGCGATCGCTCGCAGCCGCCGCAGAAGCCGACCTGGCCGTGGCAGGCGACGACGGATGAGCGAGCGACCGCCGGGCCTCGAGCGCTCGCAGGCGCTGTACCGCAGGCTCCTGCTGCTCTACCCACGGCCCGTCGAGACGGGCCGTGGTGGCTTGCTGCTTCCTGGATCTACGTCCTAGGTACGCACCAATCCTCCGCAACCCGCTTGGGCCGCGTGCTGATGATGGTGCGTGACGTGGATCATGTTTTTCATAGTCCGGAAAAGCTGTTGGCGCCCCGGATGGGCGTCAAGACCTGTTGGGTGTGGACGTCGGTTATATCGTTCGGCATGAACGACCCCATCCGCATTCGCGGAGCTCGCCAGCACAACCTCAAGAGCATCGACCTGGATCTGCCCAGGAGGCAGCTCACGGTCATCACCGGTCCATCGGGGTCCGGCAAGAGCTCGCTCGCGCTCGACACGCTTTTCGCCGAGGGTCAGCGCCGGTACGTGGAGTCGCTTTCCACATACGCCAAGCAGTTTCTCGAGCGTATGGAGAAGCCGGATGTGGATTCGGTGGAAGGCATCTCTCCAGCCGTCGCGATCGAGCAAAAGAACCCGACCAAGTCGAGCCGCTCCACCGTCGGCACCGCGACTGAAGTGTACGATTACCTCCGTCTGCTCTGGTCGCGCGTAGGGCGGACGCATTGCCCCGAGTGCGACCGGCAGGTCCGTCCCGACACCGTCAGCGAGGCCGTCGACCGCGTCTTGCAGCTGCCCGAAGGCACACGCATCCAGGTCACGTTCCCACTTCCACGTAGTGGGCAGGTCACGCACGAGCTCATGGTCTCGAACCTGCGCGCCATGGGCTTCATGCGCTTGCTCGCTGACGGCGAATCACTGGACATCTCCGGAGACAACGCTTCCGACGCAGAGACGCTCGGAGTCGACGTCGCCGAGGCCCGAGAGCTGCTCGTGGTCGTCGACCGACTCACAGTCGAGAGCAGTGCCTCGGACCGCCTCGCGGACTCGCTGGGCACTTGCTTTGTCGAGGGAGAAGGCGACTCGATCGTGGTTGTCGCCGACGAGGGACCGGAAAACCGCATTCTCTTCTCCGAGCATTTTCGCTGTCCGGATCATCCCGAGGTCACGTTCCTGGATCCGACGCCGCAACTGTTCTCATTCAACAGCCCCTACGGCACGTGCAAGCTGTGCACCGGTTTCGGCGCCACGCTCGACTACGATCCCGAATTGGTGGTGCCGAACCCTAGGCGCTCGTTGGGTGAAGGCGCGGTCGACCCCTGGTCGAAGCCGCGTTATCGGCGCGCGCGCGACCGGCTGAGGGATTTCGCGATGGATGAGAACGTCTCCTACTACTCACCCTGGCAGGAATTGCCGGAGAAGTTCAGGGAGGCCGTGCTCTACGGTACCAAGGGCTTCACCGGCGTGATTCCGTTTCTGGTATCGAAGGAGAACAAGCGTTACAAGCAGTACATCCGGGTCTTCTTGCGACAGTACCAGAGTCCTCAGGACTGTCGGGAGTGCGGTGGTGCACGCATCAGACCCGAAGCGCTTAGGGTGCGCATCGGGCAGCACACGATCTCTCAGGTGGCGGAGATTCCACTTGAAGAGTTCGGTCCCTGGCTGGAAGGGCTCGAGCTCAGTGAGATGGAGGCTCAGATCGCCGAGACGATTGTGCGCGAACTTCGCGCACGTGTCGGCTTTCTCGCCGAAGTCGGCCTCGGATACCTCACGCTGAGCCGACAGACACGCACGCTGTCTGGTGGAGAGGCGCAGCGCATCAACCTCGCGAACTCACTTGGCGCAGCACTGGTGGACACGCTTTATGTGCTCGACGAGCCCACGATTGGGCTCCATCCCAAGGACACCGGAGCCCTGCTCAGCCTGCTGCAGAAACTCAGTGCTGCGGGGAACACGGTCGTCGTGGTCGAGCACGATTCGCAGGCGATTCTTTCAGCGGACCACGTTGTCGAGCTTGGGCCTGCGTCGGGGGAGCAAGGTGGGCAGGTGGTGTATGAGGGCCCGCCGGACGCGCTCAAGGTTGAGGACACCGCTACGGGGCGGTATCTGTCGGGGCGTTCCTCTGTCGCGCTGCCCGAGAGAGTCCGCCAGGTGGACGGTGCGTGTCTCACGCTCAGAGGCGCGCGGCTCCACAACTTGCGCGGAGTGGACGTGGACATTCCGCTCGGCACGTTGACGGTCGTTACCGGTGTCTCGGGCTCCGGGAAGTCCACGCTCGTTCACGATGTGCTCTTCAGGGCCGCAGAGCGGGAGCTTGGCGGGGAGACCTCGGCCAAGGAGCACCTCGGAGAGCTCGTCGGGGACTACGAGGCGCTGGACGGCCTTAGTCATCTCGACGCGGTGGTGCTCGTCGATCAGTCTCCCATCGGCCGAACCCCGCGCTCGAACCCGGTGACGTACATCAAGGCTTGGGATGAGGTCCGAAAGCTTTTCGCCTCCCAACCCATGGCGAGGCAGCGCGGGTACGGTCCGGGCCACTTCAGCTTCAACGTGAGCGGCGGCCGTTGCGAACACTGCAAAGGCGCCGGCAAGGTCGAGATCGAGATGGTTTTCATGGCCGACGTTTACGTGCCGTGCGAGGACTGTAGCGGCACGCGATACGGCCGGGAGATCCTCGACGTGAAGGTACGCGGCAAGCACATTTCCGAAGTGCTCGACCTCACGGTCGACGAAGCGATTCGCTTCTTCATCCGCGAGCGCAAGCTCGGCAAGACGCTCTGGCAGCTGCAACAGGTCGGACTGGGCTACCTGCGCTTAGGGCAGGCGGCGACCACGCTTTCAGGCGGAGAGGCACAGAGGCTGAAGATCGCGCGCGAGCTCGCCCGCGCGGCCGGCAAGAAGGGGCGGAAGCTATACATCCTCGATGAGCCGACGACCGGCCTCTCCGGAGAGGACGTGAGCAAGTTGCTGTCCGTACTGGACCGCCTCGTCGACGCAGGCAACACCGTGCTGGTCATCGAGCATAATCTCGACGTCATCAAGGTGGCCGACTGGGTGATCGATCTGGGTCCCGGCGCGGGTTGGCGTGGAGGCGAGGTCGTCGCTATGGGAAGGCCCGAGACCGTCGCCAGTGTGCCGGAGAGCGAGACCGGGAAGTATTTGGCTGACGTGCTCGGTGCTAGAGCCCCAGCTCTTTCTTGAACTCCTTCTCGCGGCGGGCGAGCAACATCGCGAGGATCAGCGCCCACACCACCTAGCCGCCTCCGGCCCAGGCCGCCGCTTGGGCTAGCCCCATCCGGCTGATCCAGACGAGAGGCCAGATGCCGGCGACGAAGGAGTTGATGATGGTTTTGATTCCGAAGGCGAAAATCGCCTCGAGGATCTCGGAAGAAACTAACTCCTTGACCCCGTCGGCCTCGAAGAAAGACTCGGTGAGGGCCCGGATCTCGAGGTAGACGAAGGTGCCGACGGCGAGCAGGGCGTAGTAGCCGCCACCGTGCTTCCTCCAGAGCTTGCCCGCGGCTCCACCCGGCCGCTGCCTTCGATCTCGGTCATCGCTGGGACTTCTCCGTGTCGCTACGCTTAGCCCTACCTGTAGGGCTCCTTGAAGCTAATCACCCATGACAGCTGCTCCACCCCTCTCGGTGTTGCTCCCGGTCCGCGACGGTGCAGCGCATCTGGACGAGGCCATCGATTCGATCGAGCGGCAATCCTTCACCGACTTCGAGGTGCTCGCCGTGGACGACGGGTCTACAGACGAGACGTACGAGAAGTTGCTGATGTGGGCTTCACGTGATGCGCGCGTGACCGTGATAAAGCAGGCTGCTCGGGGGATTATCGCTGCTCTCGAGGCCGGGCGTGCAGCCGCACGTGGACAATATCTCGCCCGCATGGATGCCGACGACGTGTCGGCGCAGACACGGTTCGCCCGTCAATACACGTTCATGGAGGCACAAAGCGGGCTCGTGCTCTGCGGATGCCGGGTGGAGTACTTCCCGCGCGAGCAGGTCCGGGGTGGAGCGCTCTGGTATGAGGCGTGGATCAACTCGACCTCGACGCCCGACGAGGTGGCGCGAGAGATCTTCGTCGAGTGTCCGATTGCGCACCCGACGTTCTTCATGCGAGCCGAGGCGGTCGCCGCCGTCGGAGGGTACCTGGACCGGGGCTGGCCGGAGGACTACGACCTCGTCTTGCGCTTGTGGCGCGCTGGAGGGGGCCTGGGCGTCGTTCCGGAGACGCTCTTTAGCTGGCGGGAGGGGGACGGTCGGCTGTCCCGTACTGATCCCGCGTATGCCCCGGACGCCTTCCGGCGCTGCAAGGTGCACCACCTGGTGGAGGCATTCCCGGGGGTCGTCGAGGGCGCGTTGATATGGGGTGCGGGGCCGGTGGGCAAGGCGCTCGCCAAAGAGCTCGTGGACCGAGGCGTTGAGCTGTCCGCATTCGCCGAAGTCGATCCACGGAAAATCGGCCAGCGAATCTACGATGTCCCGGTCCTGGATACCGCGCAGGCATTGGCCGAACGGAGTGTTTTGCACCTGGGCGCGGTCGGCCAGAAGGGAGCACGAGAGCAGCTGCGGCGCCTGATGCGAGAGGGCGGGCTTGAGGAGCTGAAATCTTTCGTCCTCATGGCATGATTCGGGGGGCAAAAAGCGTTAGTTTTCACAGTCTCGGGAGGAAGCGCGCCCGAGCGCCCCTACAGCCTGACAGGAGCGAGCGCTTGCCCGACGACCTTTGCCTCTCTGGGCCCCGCACGACCGTAGGCCCGGACCGCTAGTGCGGCGTACCACGCCATTCCTCGCGGCCGGGCTGGTAGTTGTGGGCCTGGAGTTATCGACGCAGGCGGCCTCCCTGACTTTGGTCCGGTTGTCGTCTGGCTTTCAGTCCATGCGGGCCGGATTCGGGTACTTGGTTTCACCCACTCGGTTCGTGGTCGGCGTATCGCTGCTCGCGATCGGCCTCTTCGCCTTTGTCGCTCAAATGATTCTCGAGAGCGCGGAGGGTAGGGTGAGCGCTGTGGGAGATGTATGTCCCGTCTGTCGCGGGGACACCGAGCGAATGAAGAGGCTCAGGATGTATCGTATTCTCTCTACGTTCATGGGCGCAGGCTGACCAGGCGCCGCTGCAACGCGTGCAAGTGGACCGGGCTCTCTGTGAAATACTGAGGCGGCATTAGTCGGCGCGAGCCGGCGGATTGAACCCTAGGAAGGACAAACGAATGAGTGACGAGCTCGAGCTCGTAGGCGGAGACGGCGGGGGCGGAGAGACGGTTGTATCGCGCCTGCTCGAGGACGAGATGCGCGAATCGTTCATCGACTACTCGATGAGCGTGATCGTACAGCGCGCGCTGCCAGATGTGAGGGACGGTCTCAAGCCGGTTCATCGCCGCATCCTGTACGCCATGGGTGAGATCGGCCTGAGCCCCGGACGCGCATACAAGAAGAGCGCAACCGTCGTCGGCGACGTGCTGGGTAAGTATCACCCGCACGGGGACTCGTCCGTCTACGACTCGATGGTGCGCATGGTACAGGACTTCTCGCTGCGCTATCCGCTCGTCGACGGCCAGGGGAACTTCGGTTCGGTCGACGGCGATTCCGCCGCGGCGTACCGGTATACCGAGGCTCGCCTCACTCATCTGTCGATGGAGCTCCTGGCGGACATCGACAAAGAAACCGTCGACTACAGGCCGAACTTCGATGGTAGCAAGGACGAGCCGACGGTTCTGCCATCGCGCATACCCAACCTGCTCATCAACGGCTCGTCGGGTATCGCTGTCGGCATGGCCACCAACATTCCTCCGCACAATCTGCGTGAGGTCGTGGAGGCCGCGATTGCGCTGATCGACAACCCCGATCTGCCGCAGGAGGAGCTCGAGCAGTTCATCCAAGGTCCGGACTTCCCCACGGGCGGTTTCGTTTGCGGACTCGAGGGTATCCGAGACGCGTACCGCACGGGTCGAGGCAGGATCATCATGCGCGCGCGGGCCGAGATCGAGCCCATCGACGAGAACAACGAACGGATCGTGGTCACCGAGCTCCCGTTCATGGTAAACAAGGCCCGGCTGGTGGAGCAGATCGCGCAGCTGGTTCGAGATAAGAAGCTGCCCGACATCCGCGACATGCGCGACGAGTCCGATCGCGATGGCATGCGCATCGTGATCGAGTTGAAGCGGGGTTCCGTACCGCAGGTCGTTCTGAACCGGTTGTACCGGCACACGCAGATGCAGTCGACGTTCGGAACCATCATGCTTGCGCTGGTCAACGGTGAGCCCAAGGTCATGCCCCTCCGGGAGATGCTTCAGCACTTCTTGAAGCACCGCCACGAGGTCATCGTGCGCCGGAGCGAGTTCGACATCGCCAAGGCGCTCGAGCGCGAGCACATCCTCGAGGGTCTGAAGATCGCGGTCGACAACATCGATCAGGTGATCAAGATCATCCGCGGCTCGTCGGACACGACGGCGGCCTCACAACAGTTGCGCGAGGCGTTCGAGCTGTCGGAGCGTCAGGTGAAAGCGATCCTGGACATGAGACTCGCGCGCCTTACGGGGCTCGAGATCGACAAGCTCGATGACGAGCTCGACGAGGTACGCCTCATCATCGAGGACCTGCGCGACATCCTGGAGTCCGAAGACCGGCGAATGGACATCCTCAAGGACGAGCTCCGCACCGTTTCCGAAAAGTACGGCGACGACCGGAGGACCGAGATCGTCGAGGCGGTTGGCTCCTTCGATGTCGAGGACCTGATCGTCGAGGAGGATATGGTGCTCACGGTTTCCCATCAGGGCTACGTGAAGCGCCTCGCGCTCGACACCTACCGGGCCCAGCGCCGTGGTGGCCGTGGCTTGCGCGGCATGGATACCAAGGACGAGGACTGGGTTGAACACCTCTTCGTGGCGTCCACGCACGACTACGTCATGATCTTCACGCGCCGCGGCCAGTGCTACTGGATCAAGGTGTGGGAGATCCCGGTCGGTGGTCGGACCGCTCGCGGAAAGCCGATCGTCAACCTGCTCAACCTCTCCGAGGATGAGGCCATCGCGTCGGTCGTGCCGGTGCGAGAATTCTCGGACGACAAGCACCTCATGTTCTCAACGCGATTGGGCGTAGTGAAGAAGAGCGCATTGTCCGCGTACGGAAACGTGCGAGCCGTCGGTCTCAACGCGATCAACATCCGCGAGGGCGACGAGTTGATCGACGTGCAAATCACGTCGGGAGAAGACGAGATCATTCTCGCGAGTCGCGGCGGCATGGCGATCCGCTTCAATGAGGGTGACGCTCGTCTGATGGGGCGTGCCACGGCTGGCGTGCGCGGGCTCAAGCTTCGCGGCGCCGACGTGGTCATGGGCATGGTGGTGGTCCGTCCGGATTCAACACTGCTCGTCGTCTCCGAGAACGGAATGGGCAAGAGGACCAACGTCGCCGCCTACCGTCTGCAAAAGCGTGGCGGCACCGGGGTCATCAACCTCAAGACGTCGGAAAAGACGGGCCAGGTCGTGGCCATCAAGTCGGTGCAGGAAGACGAACAGCTCATGGTGATCACGAAGGCCGGTGTCGTGAATCGTCAGCGGGTCTCTGAGATTTCGCTCATCGGGCGCGCGACACAGGGCGTGAAGCTCGTCAACCTGGATAAGGGCGACATCGTGGTCGACGTCGCGCGTGTGGTCGTCGAGGACGAGGAGAACGGTGACATGGGGGAGGACGGCGAAACTGACGGCGAGTTGACCGCCGAGGCTGGACCCGACACCGAGGCCGGGTCTGACGCCGAGGCCGGCACCGACACCGAGCGTGGGGCCAGCGACGAGGGCGAGAACCAGGAGTGAGCGACCTGGTACAGGGGGAGGGACTCGTTGGCCTGACGGAGATCGAGGCCGCCGCGCGTCGTCTTGCTGGCGTGTCTGTGTCGACCCCTCTGCTTCCGGCGGACGCGCTCTCCGATGCCACCGGCGCTCAGGTACGCCTCAAGTGTGAAAACCTGCAACGAACGGGATCGTTCAAGATCCGAGGCGCCCACAACTTCGTGTCCCAACTCTCCGACGATCAGGTCTCCTCGGGCCTCATCACATACTCCTCGGGCAACCATGCCCAGGCCGTCGCGCTCGCGGGCAAGCTTAGAGGCGTACAAGTCGTCGTGGTCATGCCCACGACTGCACCCAAGGTCAAGCGAGACGGCGTCGAGCGGCTCGGAGCGGAGATTGAATACGAGGGCACGACCTCCGTCGAGCGAATGGCACGCGCGGAAGAGATCGCCGAGCAGCGAGGGTTGGTGATCGTGCCACCGTTCGACCACCGCCATATCATCGCCGGGCAGGGAACGGTCGGCCTCGAGATCGCGCGCGAGTGGCCTGATGTCGATTTGGTGTTGGCCCCCATCGGAGGCGGAGGACTCGCCAGCGGGATCGCGGCAGCGGTGAAGAGGCTTTTGCCGAGCGCGCAGATCATCGGGGTGGAGCCCAAAGGGGCTGCCTCGATGCGTAAGGCGCTCGACGAGGGCCATCCGGCGATACTTGATGACATCGACACGATCGCCGACGGATTGGCGCCCGTGATCGCCGGCGAGCTGACGTACGAGCATGCGCGCGAGCTGATGGAAGATGTCGTTACCGTCGACGACGACGCGATCCGGGAAGCCACGTCGTGGCTCGTGAGCCGCGGAAAACTCGTTGTCGAATACTCGGGAGCGGCGACGACCGCCGCGCTACTCTCCAAGGCGGTCGATGTAGAGGGCAGGGCCGTCGCAGTGGTGGTCAGCGGCGGCAACTTGGAGCCGAGCCTACTCGCCGGCCTGGCCTGAGCGTGCGCCGGGTCGTTCTCTTCGACATCGACGGTACGCTCATTTCAGGTGGCCCCGCGAAGGATGCGTTCTGCGAGGCGATGCTCGAGACGTTCAGTACGATCGGGGACGTCGAGGGCGTGAGCTTCGCGGGCAAGACCGATCCTCAGATCGTGCGGGAGCTCCTGCAGGGTGCGGGCTACGCCCAAGATCTGGTCGAGTCGCGCATGGCGAACTTATTCGCTCGTTACCTCCAAAAGCTCGAGGACCAACTGGTCGACCGTCCGGTCAACGTCCTGCCCGGTGTGCCCGAGCTGCTGGCGGCGCTTGATGAGATCGAGGACATCGGCGTCGCACTTCTCACGGGCAACATCCTGAGGGGGGCCGAGCTCAAGCTCAGGTCGGCCGTATTGTGGCACTATTTCGAGCTCGGTAGCTATGGCTCGGACCACGAGGAACGGGACGAGCTTCCGGCCATTGCGCTCGGGCGTGCACGGCGTGCTTGGCGGGAGACCATCGAGCCCGCCGACGCGATCGTGGTGGGCGACACGCCTCGGGACGTTTCGTGCGGGCAGCGTGAGGGCACACGTACGCTTGCGGTCGCAACCGGTCATTTCAGTTTCCGTCAGCTGGAGGAGACGGGTGCGGACTACGTGCTCGAGGATCTTTCCGCTACCGACGAGGTCCTTTCGCTTTTGACGGCCTGAGCCAAGGTGCCGCGCCTCATCGCTTGATCCCACTCCCCCGGGGAAACATCTTGAAGGCCCAAACGCATCATACGTAGGGAGCCCGCACGACGGGCGCATTCGCACATGATACCGAGCCCGCCATTGCGCGCGCGGTCCAGCACCGGAGTAGGCTGTGTCTAGAAGCGACGAACGGAGAAAGGCCCGCGAGCAGGGCGGCTCCGACATGACGAAGTTCTATGTGATCCTTGGCGTCGTGGCAATCGTAGGAATTGGCGCCGTCGGCTACTCCGTAACCAGCTCGGCGCTGGGTGCGGCGGCCATGGAGCCCGTTGAGGTCGAAGGGCTCGACGACTTGACGCTATTGGCCGAAATCGCTCAAGGCGTCACGAAGGGTGACGAGGACGCACCGATCACCATCATCGAGTTCGGTGACTACGCGTGTCCGGGCTGTGGGGGTTTCGCGCTCAGCGTGAAGCCTCAGGTCGAGCTGCTGCTGGTCGAGACCGGGAAGGCCAAATTCGTCTTTTACGACTTCCCGATCACGACGATTCACCCGACGTCGTTTCTCGCCTCGCGCACCGCGCGTTGCGCACAGGATCAAGGCAAGTTCTGGGAGTATCATGACGCGCTATTCCGGAACCAGGCGTCGTGGCGGCTCGAGGCGAGCCCCATCGCCAACTTCCTCGGCTTTGGAGAGGACGTGGGTCTGGATGCCGACGAGTTCGAAGCGTGCGTGAAGAGCGATCGCCACGCGGACCTGGTGACTGCCAATATGCGTTTGGGGTACGAGCTGCGCGTTAATTCGACGCCGACGATCATGGTGGGCAGGCCTGGGGAGTTCTTGCAGGTTCCCAGCGCGACCTTCCAAGGTATCCAAGAGGCGATGGACAAGATCGGAAGCCCTGAGAACGCCGGCGGGGCCAACTGACGCATCCGGAGCGAGCGTGAGCGAGGAAGCACACGATGTGGGCGGCGCGGCCGTGGCCGCGCCGCCCATGAATCGTATGGTGGTGGCGGTGCTGGCGATGGGGGGCTTCTTTGTGGCGCTCTACCTCTTCAGCCACAACCTGGGGCTGGGCGGCCCCATCGTGTGTGGCGTGGGCGATTGTGCCACCGTTCAGTCCAGCCGGTATGCCACGCTCGGACCGGTCCCCGTCTCCGCCATCGGGGTCCTGGGCTACGTCGTGCTTCTGGCGCTTTCCTTCATGGGTCTGCAACCGAAGCACCGAGAATCACGCATGATCGGCGGGCTCTTGTTGGTGGGTTCGCTGGGGGGCGGCCTCTTCTCCGCCTACCTGACATACTTGGAGGCGTTCGTCATCCAGGCGTGGTGTCAGTACTGCGTCGCTTCCGCGATCATCATCGCACTGATCTTCGTGGCATCGATTCCTGAAGTGGCGCGACTGAGAGGGGGTAGCTAGTTGAGCAAGCACGCGGGCACCGCGAGGGTGCGGTTAGTCTTGGTCGACGAAGGCTCCTATCACCACGAAGAGATCGAGATCCCCTCCGCGTCGCTCGAAGGATACGACCGGCTGATCGACTGCCTGCGTGAAGACCCAGCGGTGCTCAAGCGAGTTCATGTCGACGTGGCTCGGCTGTGTGCCGCGTACCGGGTCGACGCCTAGGCGCCAGCACTCGCACGCTCCAGCGTCCACTCCCGTACCACGACGGGCGGCCACGAGCCGTCTCGAGCCTCAGCCAGTAGCCGGTCCGCCTCCTCGCGCGCCCGACGCGCTGTGTCTTCGTCCAGCAGACCGCGAGCGACGGCTTCCTCGAATTCGTCCTCGTCGAGAAGCCGGGCCGTGCCGTCCGCCGAGACCCAGACATCGAGGTACAGGTCCGTAGTATGCCAGACTCGCCCGTCGATCTCGGGCGGTGTGAGCACGTTGGCGTAGAAGCCGGTGAATGTGCCGTCCGCGAGATGGAAGCGGCCGACGTCGTGCCACGCGCCGGGGTATGTGAACCAAACCACCGAGGAGCCGGTCTCGAGCACGATGTCACTCTCGATGCGCATGGGCGGATCGAACTCCATCGTTTCCGAAAGCGTCACGATGACGTCGTCGCGCTCCAGCACCACGATCTGATCGAAGATTTGCTCTCGATCGGGTGGGCGCCGGTAGTGAATACGGACGCGGGGACGCTCGGTCACCCTGGGGAGTGGCCGTCCACCGCCTCGAGAAAGATGTCCATGATGCCGCCGCACACCGCGGGGCTCCATGACACGAAGTCGTCCGTGAGGTCGACCCTGACGCGCCGAGGCACACCCGTCTTTAGGACCTCCTTCGCGGCCTCGATGACTTCGGCTTCGCCGCAGCCACCGCCGACGGTCCCGACCAAGCCGACCTCGGGGTCCACGATCATGCGAGCGCCCACCTTGCGAGGTGTGGAGCCCTTTGTGCCCACGATGGTAGCGAGCGCGCAGCGTCGGCCTGCCTCGCGGGCCGCTTGCAGGGCTTCGGTCAGGGACTTGTCGTCGTCGTGCGTCATCTCTCTTCGTCTCCATCGGGGAAGAAGCGCTCCGCTACACGTTCCACCTCTTTGAGCGAGGTTCCCGTGCCTCCCCTCCGTACCTTCACCAGTTCAGCCGCAACCGAGACCGCGATCTCTTCGGGCGTCTCCGCGCCGACATCGAGACCGACGGGCGCATGGATTCGATCCAATTGTGCTCGATCAAACCCTTCCTCGAGCAGTTGCACGTACGTCGCGCGAACACGGCGCCGGCTCCCAATCATGCCGATGTATGCGGGAGGCGAATCCACACGCAACGCTCGCACGAGGCACGCATAGTCGTACTTGTGGCCGCGCGTGACCAGCAGTACGTGCGAGCGCTCGTGAAGCTCGACGTCCCGGAACGGATCATCGAAGTCGGCTTGGAACACGTGCTCGGCGTCCGGAAAGCGCTCGCGGGTCGCGAAGTCCGGGCGGTCGTCGAGCACGTAGACTCGGAAGCCTAGCAACGAGCCCATGTGGGCCAGTGGCTGAGCGACGTGCCCGGCTCCAACAATGATCAGCTCCTGGACGGGCCTGCGCACTTCGAGATAGAGCTCGAGCACGATGTCGTCGATGTCGAGTTCGTGTAGCCCATCGGAGCCCCTCGGGTCAGCCAGGACCTCCTTCATCAGAGCGATCGCCGCGTCATCGAGTGGGGCGGCACCTAGCGATCCATGTACCGTGGGCTCCGCGCCGGCGCCCACGATCCATGCGATGCGGGCCGCGTCTCGCGCGTTCGATGTCCCACCGACAACGATCGCGACCACTGCGCTGCCGCCATCCTCGGCTGTGTCGACCAAGAGCGTGGCGGCGTCCGCAGCGTGCAATGTCATGGCGCGTCGATTCCGGCGGCGAGCATGGCTTCGTATTCTGCCGGGGTATCGATATCCAGTCGGATTCCCGGGTCAGGTACCGCGACGAGCTCGGCGAGGGCCAAGTGTCTATGCACGACCGTGCGTGCTCCGCCGCCCAACGTGGGATCCATGAGCTCGAGGAACAGACTCTGCTGGAAAAAGCTCGGGTGGCCGCGCTCGCCCTCGTACGTGGGAATCACCAGCGGCGCGTCCGTCGAGCGCGCAACGTCCACTATCGTCGCAATGGTCTCAGCACGCACGCATGGATGGTCGACCGCCATGTAGATCACGCCCTCGACCGAGTCCCCCAGTTCCCTCAACGCGAGCCGCATCGACGTGATAGGCCCCTCACCAGGATCGGCGTTCGTGAGCACGCGCGCCCCCGTGACACGAGCGGCTTCTGCAACGACCCGGTCATCCGGCACTATGGCGAGCACGGGCTCGCACCCGCCGTCACTCAAGGCATCGACTACGGCTTGAACGAAGGTAGAATCTCCGATGCTGAGCAGTGCCTTTGCTTTGCCCATGCGAGAGGATGAGCCCGCGCAGGGTACGACGCCCGCGATCAAGTGCCGAAGGCCTCGTAGAACGTGCGATCACTCGTCGCCAGTTCGACCAGAAGGTCTGCCGCCTCGAACCGCGCTCCATGCTTCGTTTCGAGCTCGCGGGTTCGGTCGAGCACTCCTTTCGGGTGCATTGAATCGGCGAAGCGCAGTAGTCCGCCGCGGAACGGTGGAAAGCCCGTGCCCATGATCATCGCGAGGTCGACCTCCGCCGCGGTGCGTACGATGCCCTGGTCTAGCGCTCGCGCGGCTTCATTGATCATCTGTACAACGAGCCGAGCGCGAATGTCCCGATCGCGAAATTTGCGTCGCTCCTTAGGCACGGATGCTCCCAAGTCGGCGTACACAGATTCGTCGATCTCCCGCTCGCGCCCCTTTTGGTCGTAGAGATAGAAGCCACGGCCGCCTTTCCTGCCGAGGCGCTCGGTCTCTCCGAGCGCTACCAGCGCGGGGGAAGGAGTCAGTCGATCTCCGAGACCCTCGCGCAGGGCGGCGCCCGCGTGCGCTGAGACGTCGATGCCCACTTCGTCGATGAGCCGCAGCGGGCCCATCGGCATGCCGAACTGCTTCGCCTGGGCGTCGATCTGTCCAACGCTTGCACCGTCTCCCAGAAGGAAGCCGGCCTCGTTCAGGTAGGGGCCCAGAATTCGGTTCACGAGGAAGCCTGGCCCGTCACCAACGACCACCGGGATCTTGCCCAGCTTCAGCGCGAAGGCGTACACGGTAGCAATCGACACCGCGTCCGTCGCGGATCCTCGGATGACCTCCACGAGCGGCATGCGATGCACCGGATTGAAGAAGTGCATACCGCAGAACCGCTCGGGACGCTCGAGCGCATCAGCCATCTCATCCACGGAGAGCGACGAAGTGTTCGTCGCAAGCACGCACGCAGCGTCCACATTCTGTTCGGTCTCCCGAAGCACCGCGCGCTTCACGTCCATGCGCTCGACCACGGCCTCCACGACGAGCTCCGCCGCGGAGAGGCCGTGGTATTCGAGTCCGCCCGTGACGATCTCCATGCACTGACGCGCCTCCCGTGTCGAGAGCTTGCGACGCTTGACCGCCTTGTCGAAGAGCTGGCGGGCGTGCTGGAGGCCACCCGTGACCGCGTCGTGGCGGATATCCTTCATGTACACGCGCACGTCGTTGTATGCAGCCAATTGTGCGATGCCGCCGCCCATGATGCCGGCCCCGAGAACGCCGAGGTTAGTCACCGTTCTGGGCGTGGAATCGCCGCTCGTGGCGCTGGTCCCTCGCCGTGCGGCTTCGCGCATGTGGAAGACGTGGACCAGGTTCTTGCTGACGGCGGATACGACCAATTCCGCGGCAAGACTCGCTTCTGCGGTCAGGCTCTGCTCCAGCGGTCCAGTTTGGTGTTTGTCGAGGATGTCCAAGATGCGTAGCGGCGCCGGATAGTGCCCGCCAGTGCTCGACAGGACTCTCTTGCGCGCAGTCCTTAGAACCAGCTTGCGGCCGAGCGCCGTGCCGTCGAGCAAGCGCGTGACCAGATTGGCCTTGCGCTGCGAACCGGCACGTGGCCGCTCAGGAGCGTTCTGCGCGAAGTCCCCAACCATCTCTTGGAAGATGTGCTCGGGGTAGACCTCTGCGGCGAAGCCGATACGCTGCGCCTTACGCGCGTCGATCTGCTTTCCGGTGAGCAGTAGGTCGAGCGCGGCTTGCAGGCCGACGAGCCGGGGCAGGCGGGTCGTGCCACCCCATGTGGGCAGAATGCCTAGCATGACCTCGGGCAGCCCGATCTTCGTCTTCTTGGCATCGGACAGCAGGCGATGCGTGCACGCGAGCGCGACCTCTACGCCGCCGCCCAAGCAAGTCCCATGGATGGCGGCGACGGTTGGCACCGGCAGCGTCTCCACGTCGTTGAGGATCGCCTGACCAAGCCGGATCTTTTGCTCGGCCTCCGAGGGATCCTCGATGGCGGCGATCTCATCTACGTCGGCCCCGACGATGAACGAACCAGGCTTGCCACTGCGGATCACGACCACTTTTACCTGGCCCTCTCGACCGGCCGCACGGGCATCGTCGAGCATTTCTGCGAAGCGCCGCATCACGGGTTCGGCGAGAACGTTCAGGCTGCGTTCGGGATCGTCGAACGTGATCCACCCAATGCCGTCGGAGTCGATCTCGAACGTCGGTGAGACGCTGGTCTTTGTCGCTACGCTCAAGGACTTCTCGCCGCTAGGGAGCCTCCTAGAAGGCTAACTAGAAAGCGTCTAGAGCTTGATACGCTCTTCGGCATTCTCCCGAGTCAGCCGCACCTGATGAGGCTCGCCCTTCACGACGGTGACCATGACGTTCCAGTACAGCTCCATGTATGCGAGCTCATAGCGCGCGTGCACCCAGTACACGCCGGGCTTCACTTGGAGGTTTCTGCGCGCGACGCCATTGGCGTCGGTGGTGTCGGTCGCTTCGCCGAGGCCGGATGCCTCGCTCAAGGCGTCGAAGACCTCACCCAGGCCGACGAAGGCTTCGTCTCCCCAGTTCTCCTGGAGGATGCGAACGGAGTCCGAAGCGCGGATGGTGCCCTGTTGCAGTTCCGTAAAGCGATCGAACGAGCGGGTCATCTGCCCATCAACACCGCTTAGTTCCCCGTCGAAATCAGTCCACTCGCGGAAAAGAGCGGTGTAGCGAGACTCTCCTCGGCTGTACTGCTCGAGGGCAGTGTTCAGTTTCTGGAGCGTGTCCCGGATAGCATTCCAACGAGTCTGCGACTGCTGCCACTCCTCCTGCGCCACGCGAACCTCATTTCGGGCCTCGACCAGGGCTGCGGGGATCGCAGGCTCCGGCGTACCGAACGCGGTGGTCATCGAGTCGAAGACCGCGTCGCGATCAAACGGAATAAGCCGAACCTCGATGTCGGAGAGGGCCCGCGTGATGGTGCCGTCGCCATCGGGGTCATCGACGTCGATCTCTATCGTCACTACTACCTGCTGCGGACCGCACGCTGCGGCGGCGACGAGAAGGCTCATGGCAAACGGGAGCGCGCTGCGCCTCATAAAAAAACTCCGTCCGTCTAGTTTACTCAGGGAACAAGCGCCCGAAGGTACCGTGCCGGAAAACATGCATCAAGCTTCGACGAGCAAGAAGCTTCCAGGCCCTCCTCCGCATTGCGCGGCACTCGGCTGCCCTCAGCGTGACCTGAGGTCCGGACCAAGCCTGAAGACTCGGGGCTGGCCGAGCGCGAGCAACGCGCCCGCGACCGCCGCGGGCGTGATCTCCCACATGTCCTCAGCCAGGTCCCGTCTCTTGCCATCACGCAGGAGATCCGACGTGATCCTGGCCACCGCGAGCTCGGGAGTCGCTTCGGTGAGGAGTCGGGCTGTGCGAAAGCGCCGTCGGTCCCATGTGAAGACATCGCCTGCAGGTGGGTCCAGCGCCAAGTCGGACACGACCCGCACGACCTCTTGCTCGAAGAGCTTGGACGCCTCGGGAGCGACTGCTCCATCCACCACGATCACGACACCGAGGGGGGCATCCACCAAGCGCACTGCGACTTCATATCGGTCCGGGTCCGGTGGCAGCGGACTCAGGCGCCAGCGGATAAGGTGTGCCACGAACTCCATCGCGGTGCGAGACAGTGGCCCCTGTAGCGGGTACGCGACCGAGATCCAACTGCTGGTGACTTCTTGCGTGACGTCGAGCCGCGTGCCGACCGTCCACGCCGGCCCCTGGGGCGGAGAGTTCACGAGCTGGGCTGGGTGCTCGCGCAGGACCGCATTGTCGCCCAAGCCCACTGCCGCGACCACTGAAGACGTGGCGGAGTACTTACTGCGACGGAGAAGTTGCGCGTCGTGAATCGTCAGCGCATCGAGAGATGCGCGTGTGCCGCGCGGGCTCCGCGCCCATGGGTTGGACGGCGACGAGACGAGCTGCACCACGCGCCCTTCGGAGTCCAACGCAGGGGAGCCGCTCTGGAAGAGTACTTGACCGGAGAGCCTGGTCCGCTCGCGTTCGAAGGAGGTGGAGTCGAGAGTCGCATCGAAGAGCGTACGCTCGAGCATCGCCCATGCGACCCCCCAGGCGTTGGGCAGCGCGGATAGGGTGAACAGAGTCGACGACCTGCCGACATCGACCGTGACGCCAGCATCCCCACTCAGCGCGGCGTTCGCCTGGGCGGCCAGTGTCTTGCCGAGCAGCCACGCGGTCCCCTCGAGCCCGACCACATCGTGCACCGAACCGACCGGCAGACGGGCACCGATGACGACGAGCGTCGCTCGGGTTCCGTTGTCGACGCTGACTGCGGCGTAGGGCGTGGATTGGCCGGTGAGGGACGAAACGCAGCCGCAGATCAACGCCGCGAGCAGCCCTCCGGCAGCGACCGAGGGGGGAGGAGCCCTCACGGAAGCAGCTCCACCACAAAGGGCGGGCCCAGGCCGTCGAGATACTCGGAGAGACTCGCGGCTGTCACGCGAGCCAAGCCGGCGAGATATTGCAGGGCGTCCGACGCACCGCCCGTGCTATCGGCCATGCGTCCAACTTGTTCGACGAGCCCCCCAGGGCTGCGGGCGCGAGTCCGGTACTCACGGCCCACACGATCCACCGCATCTTCGATCACGCATGCGTCGAGCGAGGACACCGCGTCGCCGAGCGCCGCTTGCACTGCTTCTCTGATGGATGCGGCGGCGCGGCGGCTCCGGGCCGCTCCCGCGACCACGATCAAGGTTCGGTCACGGAGTTGCCAGAGGCGGACGCCGACCTCCACACCTGTACCCGAGCGAGCGATGTTCTGCGAGATGAGGTATGCGGCGACGGCCGCGTGCGGGTCCGCCAGAGCGTGATCGACCAGGGCCTCTCCGTACCAGCTGCGCAGAAGAAGCGGGCTAGCGCCGGTCTCTTGAGGGTCTGGCGTCGCCAGCGAATCGGCCATTTGGTCGGCAGGTAGACCGATCGCCTCGAGCATCGCAAGAAGCGCCGGTGGACTCGCAGCCGTCATTGCCACGAGCGACATCGACGCGCTCTGGTGGCTCCTCCGCCACACGGCTCGTAGCCGCGCTTCGTCGAGTAGACGGAGCGAACCGGGCGATCCGGCCAATGGCGTGAGCTCGGGCGCTGCTGCGCGGCGAAGGTCGAAGAGCAAGCGATCGCCCGGGGACTCAGCCTGGCGCTCCAAGTCCACCGTGAGCTCGGCCCGGATGGCGTCCACCACGCCGCGTTCTGGCCTTGGCTCTGCGGTGGCGAGCCGGAGCAGGTACGTCAGGTACTCGAGGTCGACATCGGCGCCTTCCACGGAATACGCCAAGCCCCATGGCGTCCGGCTTGCGGAGACGCGGGCGCCTATCTGGCGGGCAGGCCCCGCCATGCGTTGCTCCGCGAGCGCGGCCAGCATCCGGCCGGCGCCCGCCTCCGCGGCACTCTCGATGAATGGCACGGACAGCCTGAGTGCAGCGACCCCCCCGCCGTCGGCGTGCAGCAGGGTGACGCGGGGCCCGTCAGGCATCTGCACGATCGTGTCCGGTGCGAAGGCCGCGTCACTAGCTTGGGCGTGTATCGCGAGGGGTGCTAGCGGCAGCAACACAAGGGTGATGCCCGAAACAACCCGCATGAAACAATCCTCTAGTGGCAACAGAAAGGGCGCCCGAGGGCGCCCTGGGTACTCATACACAGGTCGGTCGAGCGGCTCAGTAGCGTAGTACCGGCTCGGGCAGGATGAAGTTCTTGGGGTTCTGTGCGACGCCGTTCACGCGGACCTCATAGTGCAGGTGTGCGGAGGTGGCGATTCCAGTGCTTCCCACCTGCGCGATCACGTCCCCACGCTTCACTTCCAGGCCTCTTCGCGCCATGAGCTTCGAGGCGTGCCCATAGAGCGTCGTGAATCCGAAGCCGTGATCGATCTCGATGGTGAGCCCGTACCCTACGATCCAGGCGGAACGGACCACTCGACCCTTGGCCGCCGCCAAAATCGAAGTGCCTTTTACAGTCGAGATGTCGATGCCCGGGTGCGGAAGTAGGCGGTTGTGGATGGGGTGCATGCGCGACTCGGAGAACGAGCTGCTGTAGGCCCCGGCGGTGGGGAGGATGGACGGCGTCGACTCGAGCAGGTCGCGATGCGCGAGCACCGAGTCCGTTGCTTCGGCGAGACTGGCCGAGAGCAGGTCCGCCCGACGCTCGAGAGCGTTGAGGTCGTACGAGATCGCGAACGCCGTCCTCCCGGCGTCGGGGTCTATGGACGAGAGCCCGTAGCTCTCGGGGGAACCGAGCCCCGGCCCGCCGACACCTGCCTGCAGGACTTCGGGATCGATCGATTCGAGTCCGGCGATACCACGAAAGCGGGTGTCGTTCGCCGCGACCTGGTCGAGCGTGCCCTCTAGCTGATCAATCCGGACTTGGAACTGCTGGAGCTCCACTCGAAGCGCTTCGTTACGCTCCTCGAAGCGGCTGGTCTGGACGCGCGAATACGCATCAATACCGACGGTCAGCGCGTACCCCACGAGAAGTAGGGCGACGATAACGCCCCCCCCGATCGCGACCCGAAAGAGGCGAGAGGAGAAGGAGTACTGCTTGACCGGACTGTCCTCGCCGCGAAGAACGAGGAAAGTCCACCGATCACCGGTCATTCGGCGCCTTATATAGCGATTTCACGTGGTTAGGGGGCCTACCACACAGAAAGCTAGGCCGCGAAGGCGCGTCGTCAAGGCGCGGCCGGAACGTCCTCTTCGACAGCCCACACATCAGGCTGTGTCCATACGTGGGAACAGAGGGGTGCCCTTCAAGACGGTCTGGCCGGCCAACGTGACTGCGCGCGCTTCGTCGAACGTCGGGACCGCATCGAATCCTAGGCGTGTCGCCAGCTCAGCCATCTTACTGGGGGCTACAGGCTCGAAGAGCGCGCATAGAGCGGCGAGCACCCGACATAGGCTCGCGAGCGTCTCGTCCAACTCTGCAGCTGCACCCGAGTCCTTGGCTTGCGACCAGGGTTCGCGGTCCTCTACGTAGCCGTTGGCGGTCCGTGCCAGGTCCATCGCGGCCGCGAGTGCCTCATGCACTTTGTACCGAGCCATCGCGTCCCGAGCTGTCTCGAACGTGGCCTTGATCTGCTCGTCGAGCCCCGTTCCTGGCGCATCCGGAACCACCCCGTCGCGATACTTGTCAACCATCGCGATCACGCGACTCGCGAGGTTTCCGAGCACGTTCGCGAGCTCACCGTATCGGGTCATGAAGCGCTCGATCGAGTACGAGGCATCTGCGCCGGTGGGCATCTCGCGCAGGAGGAACCATCGTACCGCGTCGGTGCCGAATTCGTCGCTCAACGCGAGCGGGTCGATCACGTTCCCGATCGACTTCGACATCTTGGTGTCGTCGACCACCCACCAGCCGTGCGCCAGGATCTGCTTCGGCACCGGCAGGCCGACGCCCATGAGGAGCGTGGGCCAGTACACGGCGTGCATGGTGATGATGTCTTTGCCGACTAGGTGCAGGTCACAGGGCCACCATGAGCCCGACACGTCTTCGAAGCCCTGTTCGCCGATGGGCTGTGTCGCGTCGATCGCACCGGACGCCGTAAGGTAATTTGCCAGCGCGTCGACCCACACGTACGCAGTGTGGTCTTCGTCGAACGGAAGCGTGATGCCCCAATGGACGCGCGACTTCGGTCTCGAGATCGAGAGGTCGCCGAGCGGCTGCTGGAGGAAGCCCAGGACCTCGTTCTTCCGCTCTTCAGGAACGATCCAGTCGGGGTTCTGTTCGATATGCTCGATGAGGGCCTCTTGGTACTCGCTCATCTTGAAGAAGTAGTTGGTCTCCTCCACGCGATCGACGCCCCGGCCGCAGTCCGGGCAGGTATTGTCAGGGCCCAGGTCCTTCTCCGTCCAGAACCTCTCCTCGTAGACGCAGTACCATCCCGTGTAGGCCGCTTTGTAGATCTGGCCGCGGTCCCATAGGCGCTGCAAGAATGCGGTGACGACGGCCTTGTGCTCGTCTTCCGTCGTCCGGATGAACCGGTCGTGGGAGATGTCGAGCTTCGTCCAGGCGGCCGAGAAGCCACCGGCCATGAGGTCGCACAGCTCCAACGGCTGTATCCCCCGGCGTTCGGCTTCGTCCTGGATCTTGGGGCCGTGTTCGTCCGTGCCTGTCAGAAAGAAGACGGTAGTGCCGATCTGTCGTGCAAAGCGCGCGAGCACGTCTGCGAGGATGGTCGTGTAGGCGTGCCCGATGTGAGGGTCGCCGGACGCATAGTAGATGGGCGTGGTGAGGTACCAACGCCGGGGGGGCGTCAAGTCGACTTCTCCCGCGGCTGGCTCACCTCTCCTTTCAATTCTTCCAACGAGATCGTGCGCCGCTGACCCTCGTCGTTCTCGAGCGAGACCGTGTCGTTCCAGATGTCGATCGCGGCCACTCGCTCGTGCCCCGTAGCGGTGCGGATCTTCTGACCTTCTCTGGGGAACCGCCGTCTCGCCTCGACATAGGTGCGGTGTTCATACATCAGGCAGCACATGAGGCGTCCGCAGCAGCCGCTGATCTGCGCGGGGTTCAGCGAGAGGCCCTGGTCCTTGGCGAGCTGGAGGGAGACAGGCTTGAGCTCGGGCAGCCAGGTCGAGCTGCACAGCTCGCGGCCGCAACGTCCAACACCGCCGAGCAGCGCGGCCTCGTCGCGCACACCTATCTGCTTGAGCTCGATGCGCGTCCGGAATGTACGCGCCAAGTCCCGCACCAGTTGCCGGAAGTCGACGCGTTTGTCCGCCGTGAAGTAGATGATCAGCTTGTTGCGATCGAACTGCCACTCGGCCTCGGTGACCTTCATCTTGAGCTCGTGTTTCGCGACCAGGGCCCGTGCCTCCAAACGCACGCGATCCTCGTCCGCGCGAAGCGTCTGCGCCCGGGAGGCCTCGTCCGGGCGGGCGAGGCGGAGCACCCGGCGTTCGGGCGCCGGCGTGGCGCAACCGCCGTTCGACGATGAGCACTTCCTCTCGGCGACGACCCCAGTCGCGGAGACCTCACCGATGTCCTCACCCCGATCGGCCTCGACGATGACGTTCTGACCAGGACGCAGGTCGAGACCGTCATACGCGAAGTAGTCCTTGCGCGTGCCCTTGAAGCGGATCTCAGCGAAGCCGGTCATTTCTCGACAGCTCCTCTAGGCCTCGTACCATACGCCGATGGCCGCGTACTTGGCCCACCGACCCTCGAGTAGTGCCTCGGGGGACAGCGCACTCAGCTCGTGCAGGTGACGCTCCAGCGCGTCACCGACGCGCTCGGCGGTGGTGTCCCAGTCGGTGTGTGCCCCGCCCAGGGGCTCGTCAATGACTTCGTCGCATATTTCCAGCTCCATCAGGTCCTTGGACGTGAGCCGCAGGGCTGTCGCAGCCTTTTCGCGGTGCTCGGCGGAACGCCACAGAATCGCCGCGCACCCCTCCGGGGAGATGACGGAGTATACCGAGTGTTCGAGCATCAAAATGCGGTCGGTGACACCGAGTGCCAGAGCCCCGCCCGAGCCACCCTCACCGATCACGAGGCTGATGAGAGGAGTGCGCAGGCTAGCCATCTCGCGCAGGTTCCTCGCGATGGCTTCGCCCTGTCCGCGCTCTTCGGCGCCAATACCCGGATATGCCCCTGGGGTGTCGATCAGCGTAATCACGGGCCGCCCAAACTTTTCCGCCTGCTTCATGAGCCGAAGCGACTTCCGGTAACCCTCCGGGTGGGCCATTCCGAAGTTGCGGCGCAGGTTGTCCTTCATGTCTCGACCCTTCTGGTGGCCGATGACCATGACGGACGTCCCGCGCAGCCGTGCCCAACCACCTACGATCGCTTCGTCATCACGGAAGGCTCGGTCTCCGTGGAGCTCGATCCAATCCGTGAAGACCCGTTCGATGTAGTCGAGCGTATAGGGACGCTTTGGATGACGCGCGACCTGAACCTGCTCGATGGGCCGCAGGTTCTTGTAAGTCTGCGCCTTGAGCTCGTTGAGCTTGGCTGTCAGAGACTTCACCTCGGCGGTGACGTCGATGCCCTTTCGGTCCGCCAGATCGAGCAGTTTGTCGATCTGCGTCTGAACCTCGATGATGTCGCGCTCGAATTCCATCTAAACGCTCCCCTGGATCACCTCGAACGCCTCGACCTCTTTGAAGCGTACATGCCGACCCCAGTAGTGAGCATAGGCGTGCGCCAACTCCGGGCGTAGGTCCGGTCGGACGCTGTTAGCCGACTGGAAGTGTGAAAGCGCTTCCAATTTGGTGTCCATCTGGTCGGTGATGTCGACGAAGTGCGTCGGGTGGTAGTCGATTCGGGTTGTCGCGGTTTGATAGGCGAGCACGGTCGCAACGTCGCCGGTGGCGGCCTTCGCGACCCGGAACGCATCCATGCGAGCCGGGTGACTATCGTCCATCGACGGCACGTACACCACGGCTGGCTGCAGGTCCGCTATGGCCTTCTGCATGACGGCGATGCGACGCGTTGCGTCTCCGAGCGCCGCCTTGTCCACCACAAGACGAATGCCCAAGACGCGGCATGCGGCCTTGGAGGTTTCGAGTGCGGCGCCGTCGGCGTCCAGCTCGTCTTGGCTCAACGGCAAGACCACGACAGTGTGGCCTGCGGCGGCAGCCTGGACCAGCGTGCCTCCACACCCCATCTCGACGTCACCAGCGAGGCCTTCTACAGCGAGAATGTTCCCGGGCGCCGGGCTCGGCTCGACCTCCGCACCCAGGCCGGCGTTGACGCCCTCGAGGAACCCGTCCTTGTCGAGCGGCTTCGCGAGCACCTGCGCTCGTGGCCCGATCGTGATACTCCTGCTCGGTATAGCCCGTGGTGGCGAGGATCGGAAGATCAGGGCTCTTGGCCCGCGCCACGCGAATCACCTCGAAGCCGTCCGCACCCGGCAGAGTCAGGTCCGTGATGAGCAGGTCCCATTCTTGGTCTTCGATCAAACGGACGGCTTGGTCCCCGTCCTGCGTGTGCGTTACCTCATACCCGCCGCTGGCCGATAGAAACGCCTTCACGAGGAAGGCGTGGTCGAACGCGTCCTCGACGAAGAGCACGCGCAGTGGCGCGCCAGAATCTGCGGTCAACCAAGCCTCCTCGGAGGGCTTCGGCACGTTCGCGGGGTGTGACCGGATAGGTCCACCCTTCCATGGGGGCCGGAAGATAGGGCGACGGTGGGCGCTCCTCAATCCGCTGTTGCTGGCGCGGCCTCCAAGTTGGGCTCAGGGATGAAGAACCACACGACGAGCCCCATCCCGAGAACGAACACAGCTCCGAGAACCGTGTTGGAGGCATATCCGACCCTGGCGAACATCGGGCCTGAGACGGCTCCCCCGAGTGCGAAGCCGAGCTGACCGAGAGCGACCGCGAGGCTCATGAGAGAGCCCCGGCGCTCGTCGCGTACCAGCCCGGTCAGCAGGGCGGAGAAGGGACTGACTCGCATTGCGACGAGCACCATCGTCAGGAAGAAGAAGACGTAGGCGATCGTGATGTTCGTCACCAGAGGCACGGTGCCGAGCATCAACACCGAGAGCCCTATGCACGAGAGCAGGATGATCCCCTTCCGGCCGATGCGGTCCGAGAGCTTCCCGGCTTGCGGTCCTGTTACGACGTTGGCGATGCCTCCTACTAGGAACATCAGGGCGATCTGGTCGCCGGAGGCCCCTAGATCGCGCTCGAGCCAGGTGGGCAGATAGATCACGAAGACCGCAACGCCGAAGAACATGACGAAGTAGGCGACGGCCGCCCACGCTACCTCCGGTCGTTTCAGGAGTGTGACATAGTCGGCAAAGGCTCCGCTTACAGTGAGCCGCTCGGACGTCCGCTTCACCGGTGGCTGTGGCACGCCGAAGAAGAGAAGCGGCAGCGTCAGCGCCATCGTGATGGCGAATAGGTAGAAGGGCGAGTGGAAGCCCCAGCGCTCGGCCATCACGATTCCCATCGGAATCCCGATGATCTGGCCGAACGCAGCACCGCTCATCACCCACCCCAGGGCCCAGCCGCGCCTGTCGTACGGGAAGTAGTCGCCGATGTAGGAGACCGCGGCTCCACTCAGCACGCCGCCGGCCATTCCGGCGAAGACCCTCACCCCGAGGAACGACCAGTAGCTGTCGACCAGCCCGTGCGACGCGAGGGCGACGGTCATCACGCCGCACCCCGCCAGTAGGATCCGGCGCCGGCCGATTCTGTCCGAGACCGGGCCTGACAGGATCGCAAATAGGCCCACCATCAGCGAATACGCCGTCACGAGAGTGCCGAGGACCGCGTCCGCGATGTCGAGGTCGTCCCCGATTTGGGGCAGGATCGGCGAAATGATCATCGTCTGACTCGCCGACGAAAAGACGAGAAGCCAGAGCGTGAAGACCACCACATACGGAGAACTGTTTTTCACCGGCGGAACCTAACCGGCGTGGGAAGCTCGACCGCTGGACGTAGGTGGCGCCGGATCGCTACCCTGCGGGCGTCTTCTCTGTCCCCGGGAGTCTGCATGAACAAGAAGCAGGTCGGCGCGTGGGCGCTCTTCGACTTTGCGAACTCGGTGTACCCGGCGGTGATCACCACCACGGTCTTTTCGATCTATTACGTAGGCACGATCGTCGGGAACGAGGGCGGGCGGGGACAGTGGTGGTGGGGACTCTGTGTGGCGGTTTCCGCGTTGATCGTCGCGGTCACGTCGCCGTTGCTCGGCGCCATCGCCGATCGTGGCGGCGCGCGCAAGAAGTTCATGCTCGCCTACACGGTGATCTGCTTGGTCGGGGTGTTGCTGATGACCACGCTCCGCCCCGGCATGGTGGTGGCGGGCTTCGTGATCTTCGTGATCGCCAACGTCGGCTTCGAGAGCGCTCTAGTCTTCTACAACGCCTACTTGCCCGACATTGCCCCGCCCGAGAAGCAAGGCTGGATCTCAGGATTGGGATTCGGGGTGGGGTATCTAGGGTCGGCGCTCGGCCTGCTGATGGTGCTTCCGTTCGCGACCAGTCGGACCGAGCTCGTGTGGCTGCTGGTGGCGGCCTTCTTCCTACTCTTTTCGCTTCCGGCTTTCCTGTACCTACCTCCCGACCGAGCTGGGGAGATGAGCGTGCCACAGGCCGCCCGTTGGGGGATCACCAATTTTCCCGAAATCGTGCGCGCGGTATGGCAACTCAAGGAGCTCCGGAATTTCCTGATCGCCTTTTTCTTCTATATCGACGGGGTGCTGACGATCATCGTGAGCGCCGGCACCGTCGCCACGGAGACCTTCGGCTTCACGTTCGAAGACACGATCATTCTCTTTCTGGTCGTTCAGATCTCCGCTCTCGTGGGCGCATTCGCTCTCGCCAAGCCCACAGACAGCTACGGGCCCAAGAAGGTGCTGAACGGTGTGCTCGTGTTGTGGATCGCCGCCAGCGTGTCTGCCTTCTTCATCCAAAGTCCAACGCTGTTTTGGGCAGTGGCGGTCGTAGTTGGTCTTGGTCTCGGCGCCGTTCAGTCCGCGAGCCGGAGCTTCATGTCGGCCTTGATCCCCAAGGGCAAGGAGGCCGAGATGTTCGGGTTCTACGCGCTGTGCGGAAAGTCGTCGTCTGTCTTGGGTCCGCTGCTATTCGGGGGTGCCGCGCTTGTGTTCGGTGGCAATCAGCGTCCCGGCTTCCTCTTGATTGCCGTTCTCTTCATCATCGGCCTGGTCCTGCTCCAGCGCGTAAACGACCCGAGGGCGGTGGCATCCTGACGTGACCGTCTCCCGGCGCGCCGCCCTGACCGTCATCGCGGTGGCCGCGCTCGCTGCCGGAGTCCTCGCCCACCTGAGTGCCGGGCACACCTCAGCCACTTTCGATGAGATCATTCTCGTGTCGGGTGGCTTGAGGGGAGTCACAGAGGGGCGGTGGAACATGGTCACCGATCAGCCTCCGCTCATGATGTACGCCTATGGCATCGCTGCCGCGGCGGCGGATCCCGTTCGGCCTGCAGAAGATCGGGAATGGCTGTTCGACCATCGCTGGGACTACGCTCGCGCGCTTCATTTCGGGCTCGGCAACGACGCGACCGAGTTGCTCGCTGGTCCGCGCCTCGTGGGGGCGTTGCTCGCCGCCATGCTCGTCGCGGTGGCGGGAGCATATGCCTGGTGGATCGGACACTCCCTCTTCGTATATGACGAGGAGGGTGGTTAGCGCGGCTAGAGCCCCGTTTCGTCGATCGCCAGCAGAGTGTGCAGCAGCACGTTGGCGCCATTCGTGACGTCGCCCGGGGCGGTGTGCTCTTCGGGAGCGTGGCTGATGCCCCCGATCGACGGCACGAAGATCATGCCGACCGGTGCCAGCAACGCGATGCTTTGCGCGTCGTGGCCCGCGCCCGAAGGCATCGCGCGAGCAGACAACCCCAGCCCGGCCGCCGCGCTCGCGACTCGTGCCTGGATCCGCTCGTCGGTCGGCGCGGCTCGGCTCGTATAGAATCGGTCGAAGGAGAACGCCGTTCGCGACTCCTCCGCGATGCTTTCGGATCGCTCACGGATTGCTTCGTATAGTCGCTCGATGCCATCCATCGAAAGATCGCGGATCTCGAGCGTGAGCGTGACTCGACCGGGGATCACGTTGGGGACGCCTGGTTCGGCGGTGAGCCGGCCCACGGTGGCCACCTGGCGACCCGGTGCCTCCCGGGCTGTCCGGTGCACGAGATCGACGAAGCGGGCGGCGGCGACCATCGCGTCTGAGCGACGGTCCATCGGGGTGGTTCCGGCGTGGTTCGTGACGCCGTCGACGGTCACGTTCCAACGCATGATGCCCACGATGCCTTCGACGATGCCTATGTCGAAGCCGTCGGCGTCCAGGACTGCGCCCTGCTCGATGTGCAACTCCAGGAACGCGGCGAGCGAGCCCCTCTCGCGGCGTGCGTCGCCGAGCCGGTCAGGGTCGCCGCCCAGCCGCTTCAGCCCTTCGCCGATCGTCAGCCCCGATGCGGTCTCGATATCGAGCTCGAAAGCCTCGACTTCGCCGGCGAGTGCGCGGCTACCGGTCTTGCCGCCCTCCTCGTTGGAAAAAATCGCGATCTCGAGCGGGTGGCGCGTCACGATGCCCGCGGCAGCGAAGGTGGCCGCCACCTCGACCGAGCTCATGGATCCGACCTGACCGTCGTAGTTGCCGCCGCCGGGCACCGAGTCGATGTGCGACCCGAACATCAACGGGAGCAGACTGGAGTCGGTGCCGGCCTTCCGGGCGATGAGGTTGCCGGCCAGGTCGATTTCCGTGGAAAAGCCCGCATCGCTGAGTAGCCGTGCGATCCAATCGAGAGCTTCCACGTTGGCGTCGCTGAAGGCGACGCGGTCGATGCCGCCCGCATCGTTGGCGCCGAAGGTGGCGAGCATGCGCATGCTGCGCGCGAGTCGCCCAGCGTCTACGGTCAGCTCCTGCCGGAAGGGCCCCGTGAGGGAGCCCCAGGCGGCGAGCGGCAATGTCGGCGAATGCACACCAGCCAGCCCCCCGATCGAGAGCTGGACGAAGCGTTGACGGTTCATTGGTCCCTCATTGGTGATTCCTCTGAAGGGTCTACTTCTACTACGCTCCGCCATGAAGGCGCCAGCGTCTCGGCCGTGTGTCGCAGAGTAGCGCCCGTGCTGGGCGCGCGGCAATTTGACTCCCGTCCAGGAAAATTTGTCGGGGGAAGTTCTTGTGCGGCTAGTTCGTAGGGCCCTGAGCGCCATCCCACTTCTGTAGTTCACGGTTCTCCTGGGCTGCGCTCAGGACGCCGCGGTACCGGCCGACTTGGTGCTCGTGAACGGAAAGATCGTGACCGTCGATGCCGCGATGCCCCAGGCTGAGGCGATCGCCGTTCGCGGGGACCGGATTGTCGCTGTGGGCTCGACCCAAGAGATCGAGGCGCTGGTCGGGGATGCGACTCGAGTCGTCGAGCTAGGCGGTCGTCTCGTGATCCCGGGCTTCATCGAAGGCCACGGGCACTATAGCAGCCTGGGCCAGTCCAAGATGATCCTGGACCTCACGCAGGCGACGACCTGGGACGAGATCGTCGCCATGGTCGCCGAGGCGGTGCAGAGCACGCCTGCGGGGGAGTGGATCCAAGGGTGTGAGTGGCACCAGGAGAAGTGGCTCGCGGCCCCTGAAGTGACCGTCGACGGTAGCTCTGCGGTAGCGTTGCCACTCCCGGCCACCGATCTTGTCGGTTGCATCTTCAATCAGGGAGGGGCCGTGTCCGACGAAATCACCCGCCGGGACTTCGTCTCGAACAGCTCGAAGCTCGCCATGGGCGCCATGATCGTTCCGCGTCGAGTGCTCGGTGGCGTGGGCCATCAAACGCCGAGTGACACCCTCAACATCGCCATAGTGGGAGCCGGCGGGGTGGGTGGCGAGAACGCGCAGGAATTCGGCTCGGAGAACATCGTGGCGGTATGTGATCTCGACCACGATCTGGTGGCCGCCAAGGTCGAGGAGCGTACCCACAGTGGCGACGGCACGCCGCGCGAAAAGGGCTTGCGCTGGAAGGAGCAGTATGCGAGCGCGGCGAAGTACACGGACTTCCGCGTCATGCTCGAGCAGCAAAGCGACATCGAGGCGGTCCTGATCGCGACCCCGGATCATGCTCACGCGGCGATCGCTGCTGCGGCGATGCGAGCGGGCAAGCACGTATATGTGCAGAAGCCGCTCACCTACACGGTCCACGAGGCTCGCGTCCTCCAAGAGTTGGCGGAATCGACCGGCGTCGTAACGCAGATGGGGAACCAGGGGCACTCCAGCGACGATGCGCGTCTCATCAACGAGTGGGTCGCTGCCGGCGTAATCGGGAACGTGCGCGAGGTCCATGTGTGGACGAACCGCCCCATTTGGTCGCAGGGTCTATTGCGCCCCGCGCCGTTCCCCGAGGACTTCGAGCGCGATGCACCGGATCGCTCGTGGTGGCCGGGCTCGGTGGACGCGGCCCACGCGGCCGGGCTCTGGGGCGACTTCCCGGTCCCGAAGCAGCTCGACTGGGACCTGTACCTCGGTCCGGTGGCGCGCGACGTGAAGTACCACCCCATCTACCACCCCTTCCACTGGAGGGGCTGGGTCGACTTCGGCGTCGGAGCCTTGGGCGACATGGGCGCCCACCTCATCGATCACCCGTACTGGGCGCTCGACCTGGGCTATCCGACGTCCATCGAATCGACATCGTCACCGTGGGGCGGCCCGAGCGACAACCCAGTCTCGTATCCGATGGCGACCACCGTGCACTACGAGTTCCCGCGGCGTGGGCTCATGCCACCTGTGACGATGCACTGGTACGACGGCGGCCTCATGCCACAGCGACCCCCGCAGCTCCCCTCTGACGTACGCCTGAATCGAGAGGGCGGGGTGATCTTCGTGGGTGAGCGCGGGCTGCTGATGCACGAGACCTATGGCCGGCGGCCAAGGCTCTTCCCGGAAGGGCTGGCCGAAGAAGCCGCCAAGGTGCCGCAGAGCTACACGCGGATCGAGGACAGCCACGAGATGAACTGGGCGAACGCCTGCAAGGGAGTGGGTGAAGCTACCTGTCCGTTCTCTTATGCCTCGCCGCTCACCGAGGTGATGCTACTGGGGCTGGTCGCGCTGCGCACCGGCCAGGGCTTCAAGATCGAGTACGACGCCAAGCACATGAGGGTGACGAATTCGGAGCGTGCGAACGAATACCTGGTTCGCGAATACCGCGAGGGATGGGCGCTGTGATTCGTCGAGTTGGGGCGGCCACGATCGCGCTCGTGTTGCTAGCGTATCCCGGTATGGCTCAGCAGATGAACACGCTCAGTCACGCGGAGCGCGAAGCCGGCTGGCAACTTCTCTTCGATGGTGAGTCTCTGGACGGCTGGCGCGGATACAACCGTCCGGACCTGCCCGGGGGCTGGGCCGTCGAGGAAGGTCTGCTCACGCGCGTCGGCCCGGGTGGAGACCTCATCACGGAGGCTCAGTTCGGCGACTTCGAGCTGTCGATCGATTGGAGGGTCGTGCCGGGCGGGAACAGCGGGATCTTGTACCGAGCGGCGGAGGGCGAGCAGCAAGTGTACCACAGTGCTCCCGAAATGCAGGTGCTCGACGACGACGGCCACCGCGACGGACGTGACCCCCTCACGAGCGCCGGTTCCAACTATGGTCTTCACCCGGCTGCTCGACGTGTGGTCAGGCCGGTTGGTAGCTGGAACGAAGTCCGCATTCTGGTGCGCGGCACGCACGTCGAGCACTGGCTCAACGGCACCAAGGTCGTGGAGTACGAGTTGCGCAGCGACGAGTGGACCGAGCTGGTTGAAAACAGCAAGTTCGGCGCGTGGCCCGCATACGGTCAGGCCGATCGAGGCCATATCGGCCTCCAGGAGCACGGTGATCGCGTCTGGTACCGCAACATCAAGCTTCGGGAGTTACGGTGAGCGAACGGCCGAAGGTCTCCATCCTCGGAGTCGGCAATCTGGGGAGGGCGTTGGCAACCGGTTGGGTACGCGCGCAGCTCTTCACTGCCGCCGAGATCACGCTCACCCGGCGCGACTCAGCCAAGCTCGAGGACCTGGCCCAGTCGGGTCATCCCGTCGGGTCGGACAATACGACCGCCGTGAGTGCCTCGGACGTGCTCGTGCTGGCGGTCCAGCCACAGCAGCTGCAAGCGCTGCTCGAAGAGATCCGGCCGGTGCTGGACGGAGGGCGGCATCGGGTGATCTCTGTAGTTTCCGGGGTCTCGATCAGACAGATCCGTGACGCGCTAGGCGCTAATGTGCCCGTGGTGCGTGCGATGCCGAACACGGCGGTCTCCATCGGCGAGTCGATGACCTGCCTCTGCTCCGACGGCGCGGCGCTCGCGGAAGCGACAGAGCTCTTCAGAAGCCGTCGGCCGAACGCTCGTGATCGAAGAGCAGATGATGGTGCCAGCCACCGCACTGTGCGCTTGCGGTGTGGCGTTTTTCCTCCGGTGCGTGCGTGCAGCCTCACAGGGGGGGCATCGAGATTGGCTTTCACCCGGAGGAGGCGCTGCTACTCGCGGCCCAGACCGCCAAAGGCGCCGCCGCGCTCGCCCTCAGGCAGGATTCACACCCCGAGGGCGAAATCGACCGGGTTACGACGCCGCGGGGCTGCACCATCGCAGGCCTGAACGAGATGGAGCATCAAGGTCTCAGCTCGGCAATGATCCGCGGCATTACTGTGTCGGCAAAGGCGGCGGAGGGGCTGTACTGTTCGAGCGACTGAGAATCTACTGGGTCCCACACTCTCGGTGAGGGCAACAAAAAGGGGCCGCAGCCGTACAACATACGCGAGCAGGTCGCGGGTCAGGACGCGTCCCGCGTTGGAACCCCGGACGTCCGGGTCGAGATTCATGTGGATTAGTGGGCAGGAGCTGCTATGAGATATGTGAGAAGTGGGTCGGGGCATTGGCTGACGACCGCCGCTTTCGTGGCGGCGCTTTACGGAATGGGCGATCTCTCTGCTCAGGCGACGGAGAGCGGTTCGGTCCTGCGCGGGACGGTTTTCGACAGTACGACGATGAGCCCCTTGTTTGGCGCCCGCGTGGTGGTCATGGGTACGTCGGCGATGGGGACGTCTGAAGCCGACGGCAGCTTCGAGTTGGATCACGTGCCAGCGGGAGAGCACTGGGTCTCCTTCTTTCATCCGAGGCTTCAATCACTGGGGGTCAGCGCCCCCTCGCTGCAGGTCACCTTCTCCCAGGATCGTGCAGTCCGTATAGCGTTGGCGGTACCCTCGGAGCGGACTCTGCTCATGGGTTGGTGCCTCTCCGAGCAGCGCCGAGGCGACCGTGTCGCGATCTCGGGGATCGTTACGGATTCGCTTACAGGGGTGGCGATGCCGCACGTGATCGTCACGGCAGAGCTCGTCGACCCCCGCTTCGGTGACCCACCGACCCTAGAGGTGCGGACCGACGACGGGGGCTACTACCGAATGTGCTCGGTGCCCGCCGGTCGTTCTGTGAAACTCCAGGCGAGGTTCGGGATGAGCGCGGGCCGCAGCGTGCAGTTGGCCATCCCGGCCGGCGGCGCATCGCTCCAGGACTTGATTTTGTTGATGTCCGAGGAGGGGACGCTCCAGGGAAAGGTCGTCGACTACCAGAATGGGACACCGCTGGTGGGCGCCTCGGTCTCGGTACTGGGCACGCGTAGCCAGGCCCTTACGGACTCGGTGGGCATGTTCATCCTCGGGGATCTTCCTCCAGGCCGGCATCTGGTTGTGACTCAGTCCCTTGGCTACGACTCGCGCACCGACTCGGTGACCGTCTTCAGTGAGGAGACCGTCGGCATCGAGGTGCGTATGGCGACCGGGGCACTCGAGATCGAGGGGCTCGTG
>Ga0209554_1000142_pt1 | contig 56725 bp, 48 predicted proteins | sample MarorgKNORR_S2LV_5_FD_188221 | JGI IMG/M metagenome (GOLD analysis project Ga0209554, IMG submission 188221) | Marine microbial communities from the Southern Atlantic Ocean, analyzing organic carbon cycling - Bottom_A/KNORR_S2/LV (SPAdes) (version 2) | ecosystem: Environmental > Aquatic > Marine...
GGCATCGGCGCCCCCTCGATGGGAGAGACCTGGATCCACGACATCCGCACCTGGCCGGCGCCGCGGCCCGACGACGACGGGGTGTCGCTGCTGGCAGCGACACTCCACGAGGTGGCCGGTGCCGAGGGCCGAGTCGGCGTCCCGATGGGTCACGAGACCCACCTGCGGATGCCGCTCGCCGACTGGGACGACCTGCAGGAGGCGACCAACGGCATCACCTACCACGACGCCACGGATGTCGTGCGAAACCTGCGCATGTGCAAGTCCGAGCTCGAGATCGCCAAGACGGCGCACGTCTGCGGCATCGTCTCCGACGCCTTCGATGGCATTCCCGATCTGCTGTCTGCCGGCATGACCGAGCGGGAGGCCTTCGCCGCCTTCCGGATCGACCTGCTCCGGCGGGGCGCCGACGACGTGCCCTACCTGGTGGGGGCCACGGGACCCGGCTTCGACGACGTCATCAGGCAGCCATCGGACCGGGTGATCGTCGATGGCGACCTGCTCATGTTCGACACCGGCACCGTCTTCGACGGCTACTTCAGCGACTTCGACCGCTACTACGCCTTCGGACGTGCCGACGACGCCGCCCGGCGGGCCCACGAGACCGTCTGGGACGCCACCGATGCCGGGTTGGCCGTGCTGCGGCCCGGCATCACGACCTCCGACCTCTGGGCGGCGATGGCCGGGGTCCTCGACGCCGGAGGGTCGCTCGGCAACGACGTCGGCCGCCTCGGCCACGGGCTCGGGATGCAGGTCACGGAGTGGCCGTCGAACACCCGCGACGACGGCACGGTCATCACCGAGGGCATGGTGCTGACCCTCGAGCCGGGCCTCACCTGGGCCCCCGGCTGCATGATGCTCCACGAGGAAAATGTCGTGGTCCGTGCCGACGGCCCGGAACTGCTCTCCCGACGGGCCCCCCGCGAACTCCCGGTCATCACCTGAGGTCCGGACGGTGCCAGGTGGGATCGCCTCCTTCGGCGCACGTGCCGGCAGCACGAGAGATACCAGCCCCTGTCTCTGCGAGACTCCCCGCATGTGGTCCCTGCTCCCTGTTCCCCTGATGGCCATCGTGCTCTTTGCCGGTTGCGGTGCCGGACAGGACACCGCCGACCGGGAACTGCTGCTGGAGCAGGCGGCAACCGTCGAGGCGCTCCAGGCGCAGGTCGCCGACCTCGAGGCCCGGACCGCGACATCAACGGCTCCGCCGACGACGATGGTCCCGCTCACGACGACATCGTCCACCACCACGACGCCACCGTTCACCGATCCTCTCCCCACCGCAGCCGAGGTCTTTGCCGCCGCCTCGCCGTCCGTGGTCTTCGTGGAGGTTCCCGACGGGACCGGCAGCGGGATCGTGCTCGCCGACGGATGGGTGCTCACCAACGCCCACGTCGTCGGCCGATACCCCGAGGTCCGCCTGTTCACCAGCGTCGGTGAGATCGCCGACGTACCCGTCCACGCCCGGGACTGGCTGCACGACCTGGCACTCGTCGGACCCCTCCCCGAACCGGCCTCCGGGACCCTTCCCTGGCTGGATCTCTCCTCCAGCGAAGGTGCCAGGGTCGGGGAGACCGTGTACCTGGTGGGCTTCCCCGGGGAGGTCGAGACCGAGCCCGAGGCCACGATGACGGCCGGGATCCTGAGCCGACGCCGCCTGCATCCGTGCATCGACGTGACCTTCCTCCAGGTCGATGCGCTCATCGCCGGCGGCCAGAGCGGTGGCGCACTCCTCGATGCAAGGGGCGACCTGATCGGCGTCTCCGGCCTGGGCGGGTTCAGCGACGGGAACTTCGGCCTGGTGTTCGCCGCCGAGGACGCCGCACGCATCCTCGAGTCCCTGCTTGCTGACGGAGGCGAGGCGGCGGAACCCGCCGGACGGAAGCGACAGGAGGCGAGCGTCGACTACTACGACAGCGCCGCCTTCCTCGTCACCGTCAGCGAGACGGTGCCTGCCCTCTCGGTCCGGGCATCGGCGCCATCCGGTGCGGACATCTGGCTCAGCATCGACACCCCCGACGGATATCCGCCGATCACCGCCTACGAGGCAGACGAGATCGACTTCCTCTACGGCGCCTTCGGCGAAGAGGATCCGAACGCCTTCTACGCAGACGCCCATCTCGAGGACGACGACGAGGCCCTCGAGGTGCGGCTCCTGCCGGGCCGCTACGTCGTGTCGGTGGGCTACTGGTCTCCCGCCCACTCGGAAGCCATCGAGGTCACGTCCTCCCACCTCCTGGTGCCGCTGGAGGATTCCGAGAACGGGGCCGTCACCCTCCGGGCAGGCGACTCGGCGGATGGGGTCATCGGACACCTTGCCGATACCGACCGCTTCCACCTCCACCTCGACGCCGACGAACAGGTCCGGATCCAGGTCGACTCGCTCGGGGACCCGGTCATGAGCCTCTACCGGAACGACTTCCTCGTGGCCTCGAACGACGACGCAGGCACCGGCCTCTACGGCGCCGGGGCATCCATGGTCGTGGTGGCACCCGTATCCGGTACCTACGACCTCGATATCAGCATGCTGGGCGATGTCCCTGCCGGCTACCGCGTCACGGTCCTTGCGGGAGAGGATCCGGTATGCCGTTGACGAGCGTGCTGTCCACGGAGAAGGATGCGTGGCCATGACCGGCACCCCCGTGTCCCGCATCGGCTACCAGCCACCTGATCCGATCGGGCACCCGCCGCTTTACGACTGGCCGCCGCGCCCTGTGGCGACGCTGAAGTGGATCGTCACCGGCCTCATGTTCCCGTGGGGTTTCTTTTTCACGGCCCTGGCCGTCGTGACCTGGCGCTGGCTGACGCCCGCAGCATCGACGATGCAGTCCCTGTCGCCGGCCTGGATGGGCCTCATCTGGCTCCGCAACGCCGCCCTGCTCACGATCGTCGCCGGAGGACTGCACTGGTGGCTCTACATCCGCCGCTCACAGGACCTCGACTTCAAGTTCAACGTGCGCTGGCCGGCGACCGACAGCCGCAAATTTCTATGGCGCCACCAGGTGAAGGACAACATCTTCTGGAGCGTCGTCAGCGGCGTCACCGTCTGGAGCATCTACGAGTCGCTGACCATGTGGATGTGGGCCGACGGGCGCATCCCGCGGGCCGAGTGGGGGAGCGCCCCTGTCTACCTCGGACTGCTGGTCCTCGGCGTGTTTTTCTGGGGGACCACCCACTTCTACCTCAACCACCGGCTCCTTCACTGGGAGCCGCTCTACCGGACTGCCCACGAGCTGCACCACCGCAACACCAACAGCGGGCCCTGGACCGGCATCTCGATGCACCCGGTCGAGCACCTCGTGTACTTCACGGTGTTCCTGCTCTGGTGGGTCGTGCCGGCCCACCCCGTGATCTTCATCATGACCGGCTTCTTCAACGGCATCAGCCCGTCGATCTCGCACTCGGGCTTCGACGAGGTGGTCCTTGGGGGCCGCTTCCGCGTCTCGGCTGGCGATCAGTTCCACCACCTGCACCACCGCTACTTCGAGGTCAACTACGGCAACACCCCGTCGCCCATCGACAAGCTCTTCGGCACCTGGCACGACGGCACCCCCGAAGCCCACGAAGCCTTCAAGGACCGTCGTCGGGCCGAGAGGACCTGACCGTGGCCCGCCCCACGCCCGCTGACCTCGACGCCATCGGCGCAGCGTGGCAACCGGACCCGCACGCTTCGTCGACGCTGGGGGCCGACGCCTACACCGACCCGGCATGGCTCGACCTCGAACTCGATGCCATCTTCTCCCGGTCATGGCAGTGGGTCTGCCACGTCGAGCAGCTCCGCGAGCCCGGCGCCTACGTGACGGCCCAGGTGGCGGGCCACCCGGTCGCCATCACGCGTGCCGCCGATGGCGAACTGAACGCCTTCTACAACGTGTGCCGCCACCGTGCCCATCAACTCCTCGAGGGTGCAGGCACCACACGGCGCATCGTGTGCCCGTACCACGCCTGGACCTACGGCCTGACCGGCCAGTTGCTGGGGGCACCGCTCACCCAGGACCTCATCGACTTCGACGTCGCCGACATCTGCCTCCACGGTGTGCGGGTCGAGGAGCTCGCAGGGTTCGTCTACGTCAATCTGGATGCCGAGGCAGTACCGCTGATCGAACAGTCGGGCACCCTCATCGAGGAACTCGCACGGGTGGCGCCCGACATCGAGCGCCTCACCTTCGCCCACCGCCTGACCTACGAGATCGCCTCCGATTGGAAGAACGTCGTCGACAACTTCCTGGAGTGCTACCACTGCCCGGTCGCCCACAAGGACTTCTGCACCCTGGTCGAGATGGACACCTACGAGGTCGTGACCGACGGCATCTGGTCCCGGCAGTACGCCGAGGCCGGCAAGACGGCGAACTCGGCCTATGACGTCGAGGACGCCTCGGTCACGATGCAGACCGTCTGGTGGCTCTGGCCCAACACCTGTCTGCTGCGCTTCCCGGGTCGCCCCAACTTCATGGTCCTGCAGATCCTCCCCGACGGACCCGGACGGACCCTCGAGACCATCGACTTCTACCTCGAGAAGCCCGAACCGTCCCCAGCCGAGGTCGAGGCGATCCGCTACATCGACGATGTCCTGCAGGTCGAGGACATCGCGATCGTCGAGAGCATCCAGCGGGGCATGGCCTCGCCGGCCTTCGAAGCCGGACGCATCGTCGTCGAGCGAGGGCCGGGAGGCGAGGAGAACCCGTCCGGGCGATCCGAGCACGCCGTCCACCACTTCCACGGCCTCCTCCTCGACGCGTATCGTCAGGCGCTGGAGTAGAGCCGGCGTCGGCTAATGTTGCGCAACCTCGAGTCTGGGCAGGCAGCGAGGCGAAAAGGTGTGTGCCCTCAGCCCTGTTGACGAACGACGGAGTGAGTGGCCATGCGATTCGGGTACTTCCTGAACCAGAACAACCTCGGCAACGCCAAGCCCTTCCACCAGGTGGTGGACGAGGGTCGGCAGATCGCCCGCTACTGCGACCGCAACGGCTGGCACTCGATCTGGACCACCGAGCACCACTACGGACACGAGGGCCTCGAGGTCTGCGCCAACCCTGCCCTGATGGGCGTCGACCTCGCCGCCCACACCGAGCAGATCCGCATCGGCCAGGCCGCCAACATCATCACCTTCCGGCACCCGGTCCAGCTGGCCGAGGACCTGGCGATGCTCGACCACATGAGCGGCGGACGCCTCGAGGTCGGAATCGGCCGCGGCGTGTACCCCCGCGAGACCATGAACATGAACCCCACCGCGGACGTGCGCACCCCCGAGGTCAACCGGCGGCTCTTCGCCGAGACCCTCGAGGTGATGCGCCGGGCATGGACCGACGAGTTCTTCTCGTTCGACGGCGAGTTCTTCACGTTCCCGTACCCGGGCATCACCTTCAACCACGACATGAGCCCGCCGCTGCCGGCGAACACCGACCCGGAAACCGGCCACATCACCGCACTGTCGGTCATTCCCAAACCACTCCAGGACCCCCACCCACCGCTGTGGCAGGTGGTCGACACGCCGCCGTCGATCGAGTTCGCAGCGCGCAACGGGTTGCAGGCCATGTTCTGGATCCCGCCCACCGACTCACTGCTGCCCCGGTTCGAGACGTACCGGGACTTCGCATCGGAGGCCCGCGGCGAGGAGGTCCCCATGGGCGAGGGGGTCGCCGTGCTGCGCGACCTCTTCGTGACCGAGACGATGGCCGAGGCAGAGCGGTTGGGCGGCGACGGGATCGTCCGGTACATGCGGTGGGTCTGCGAGTTCCGGGGGCTCGGCAACCACCGCTATCCCGGCGAGGAACTCCCCGAGACAGAAGGGAAGCTCGACCTACTCACCTACGACTGGCTGCACCCGCGCAACATGCTGTTCGGCACGCCCGAGTACGTCGCCGAGAAGATCCACGAGATGAAGGAGAAGCTGAACCTGCAGACCCTGCTGGTCTGGTCCAGCTTCCCGGGGGTGCCCCACGAGGCGGCCATGGACAGCATCACGATGTTCACCGAGCAGGTCATGCCGCTGTTCACGGAGGCCCCCGGGTCCGGCGACGCGGCCCCCGCAGGCGCGGACATCGGCACGGGGTGAGCGTCGACACGCACTTCCGGATCGAGGGCGGGGGAGGGGCGACCCCTTTGATCCTGCTCCACGGGGTCGGCCTCGACCTCACGATGTGGGACGGGGTCGTCGATGCACTGGCGGCCGACCGTCAGGTGCTCCGGTTCGACCTGCTCGGGCATGGTGGGACGGAGGACCCACCCGGCGAGCGCACGATCGAGGACTTCGTGACGCAACTCCTCGAGCTCGTCGAGGCCGTCGGGTTCGACCGACCGGACGTGGCCGGGCTCTCCATGGGCGGGATGATCACGCTCGCCGCCGCCGCCCGCCATCCGGAAGCCTTCCGCCGGATCGCCCTGCTCAACACGGTGTTCAGGCGCACCCCGGAGCAACTGGCGGGCCAGCGGGAGCGCCTTGCCGCCACCGAGGCTGCCGGGATGGCCGTCGTGGCCGACATGGCCATCGACCGCTGGTTCAGCGCCGAATGGCAGGCGACGCATCCCACCGAGACCTGCACCGTCCGCGACCGCATCCTCGCCAACGACCTCGGCGCCTACCTGAAGGCCTACCGGGTCTTCGTGGATGACGATCCGCTGATGCCGGGCGGCGCCGAGTGGATCACCGCCCCGACGCTGGCCATGACCGGCGAACTCGATCCGGGCTCGACGCCGGAGATGAGCCGGGCACTGGCGGCAGCCGTCCCGGGCGGGCAGGCTGTGGTCATCCCCGACCTCCACCACCTTCCTCCCATCGAGGCACCCGACGTCTTCGTCCGGTCCCTCCTCGACTTTCTCGACCAGGAGCACACCCTGTGAACGATCCACTGACCACGTACCTCATGTACATCGACGGCGAGTTCTGCGAGGCCTCCGACGGTGGGCGCTTCGAGTCCCTCAACCCGGCGACCGGCCTGGCCTGGGCGACCGCCCCGGCGGCCACGGAGGCCGACGTGGACCGGGCCGTGCGTGCCGCCCACCGTGCGCTCAACGAGGGCGACTGGCCGGCCATGAGCGCCACCCAACGCGGCAAGCTGCTGTTCCGCCTCGCCGACCTGGTGGAGGAACACGCCGAAATGCTCGGGTCCGTCGAGACCTCCGACAGCGGCAAGCTGGCGGTCGAGACGCGTGGCCAGTCGGCCTACGTCGCCGAGTACTACCGCTACTACGGGGGCCTGGCCGACAAGATCCAGGGCGCCACGCTGCCGATGGACAAGCCCGACATGCACGTGTACACGCTGCGGGAGCCGATCGGGGTGGTGGCGGGCATCGTGCCCTGGAATGCCGAGATGCTGCTCACCGCCACCAAGGCCGCTCCGGCGCTCGCAGCGGGCAACACCGTCGTGATCAAGTCCTCCGAGGAGGCCCCGGCGCCGGTACTCGAGTTCGCCCGCCTGGTCGACGAGGCCGGCTTCCCGCCGGGGGTGTTCAACCTCATCACCGGCTTCGGGGAGCCCTGTGGCCGGGCGCTGACCAGCCACCCGCTGGTCAGCCGGGTGTCGTTCACCGGTGGCACCGAGGCAGCACGGAATGTCGTCGTCAACACGGCGAACAACTTCGCCCACCTGTCCCTCGAGCTCGGCGGCAAGTCGCCGATCCTGATCTTCGACGATGCCGACCTCGAGGGTGCCGTCAACGGCGCCGTGGCCGGCAACTTCGGGGCCAGCGGCCAGAGCTGTGTTGCCGGCTCGCGGGTGTTCGTGCAATCGGGCATCCACGCCGAATTCATCGACCTGGTGGTGCAGCGGGCCGAAGCGGTCCGCATCGGCGACCCCCTCGACGCCGACACGCAGATGGGACCCCTCGCCACACAGGCCCAGCGCGACCGGGCAGAGGCCGTCATCGCCGAGTCGGTGGCCCAGGGAGCCACCCTGCACACCGGCGGTCGGCGGCCCGACGGCTTCGACACAGGCTGGTACTTCGAACCGACCCTGCTGGCCTGTCCGGACCAGAGCATCCGCAGCACACAGGTCGAGTTGTTCGCACCGGTGATGTCGGTCCTCGAGTTCGAGACCGAGGAGGAGGCCATCGCCCTCGCCAACGACACCGAGTTCGGCCTCGGCTCCGGGATCTTCACCCAGAACCTGGCACGTGCCCACCGGGTGGCGAAGGCGCTCCGCTCCGGAATCGTCTGGATCAACACCTACCGGGCCATCTCGCCGATCTCGCCGTTCGGGGGCTTCGGCCAGAGCGGCTACGGACGCGAGGCCGGCCTCGACGTCATGCAGGAGTACACCCGCAGCAAGGCCGTCTGGATCAACACCTCACAGGAACCGATGGCCAACCCCTTCGTCATGCGCTGAGCGCGTGTTCGACGACGCCCTTTCACGATCGGCCGCCATGGGCTCGGCCGAATGGGGTCGTGCGCCGGTCGTTCCCTAGGTTGGGGCCAGGCGCTCAGGGAGAGCAGAAATCAGGGAAAGGCAGCAAGACCGTGCACCACGCCGAACAGGTCGCACAGATCAAGACGATGCTCGCTCGCCTCGACAGCGGTATCACCGTCGATGCGGGTGGTTTCCGCCGCAACCCCTCCTGGGTGTACACGGACCCGGAACTCGCCGAGCGGGAGCAGGAAGTGTTCTTCGCCGGACATCCACAGCTGGTCGGGCTGTCTTGCGACCTTCCCGGGCCCGGGACCTTCCTCACCACCTTCGACCTGAAGACGGCGATCCTCGCCACACGCTCCCAGGACGGGAAGTTCCGTGCCTTCGTGAACTCGTGCAGGCACCGGGGAGCGATCCTCGAAGAACGCGAGCGCGGTTCGGAGCGGCGCTTCTCGTGTCCCTTCCACCAGTGGACCTACGCCGACGACGGCGCCCTCGTGGCCCTCCCGAAGGAGGAACACTTCGGGGACGTCGACCGCTCCTGCAACGGGCTCATCCAGCTCCCGTCCGTCGAACGGGACGGCCTGCTCTGGGTCCACCCGGATCCGGCCGGGAGCATCGACCTCGAGGAGCAGCTGGGCACCGACCTCTGCGCCGAGCTGGCATCCTGGAACCTCGGCGAACTCGTGTACCTCGGCCAGGACCGCTACGAGGTGGCCTGCAACTGGAAGCTGGCCATGGACACCTTCGGCGAGACCTACCACTTCCCGGTCCTGCACCGGGACACCCTGAACCACCACTTCCACGGCAATGTCCAGTGCTATGACACGTTCGGCCGGAACCACCGGATGCTGCTGTGCAGGCGCGAGATCGACGAGATGCGCCACCTCCCCGAGGACGACTGGGACATCACCGTGGCGACGTTGCCGGTGTACTGGCTCTTCCCGAACATCCAGCTGATGCCCTTCGAGGCAGGCGTCTACCTGGTGCGCGCCTACCCGGACCCGGAACAACCCGGTGCCCACTGCAGCCGCATCGACTTCTACCTGCGGCCCGGCCCGGCAGCGAACGCCGAGGCAGCGGACCTGTTCGCCATGGTCGGCACGAGGTTCGGCGAGATCATCCGAGACGAGGACTACGCCGTGAGCGCCAGCCAGCAGCGGTCGGCCGACTCGGGCACCCTCCCGAGCCTGCTGTTCGGCCGCAACGAACCAGCCCTGCACCACTACCACAACACCTACCGGTCGATGCTCGGCATGGATCCACTCCCGCTCCTCGACTCGGCCGGATGAGCGGACCTGCCGTGGGCCGGGGTCCCGATCGACCGTCAACGACGAGGGCATCGACCGTGCCGGTGAAGGAGCTTCGATGAAGACACTGCGTACCCCCGACGAGCGCTTTGCCGACCTGCCCGACTTTCCCTTCGACCCGAACTATGCGGACATCGACGACGGCGAAGGTGGCCGCCTCCGCATGCACTATCTCGACGAGGGCCCACGGGACGCGCCCCCGGTGCTCCTGCTCCACGGCGAGCCGTCCTGGAGCTTCCTGTACCGCCATGTGATCCCACCCCTCGTCGAGGCCGGCCATCGCGTCGTCGCCCCGGACCTTGTCGGCTTCGGTCGCAGCGACAAGCCCACGGAGCAGGCCGACTACACCTACGCATGCCATGTCGCCTGGCTTCGCCAGGTCGTCGTCGACCATCTGGACCTGACCGGGATCACCTTCTTCGGCCAGGACTGGGGCGGCCTGCTCGGCCTCCGCCTCGTCGCATCGGACGCCGAACGCTTCGCCGGCGTCGTCGTCAGCAACACCGGGCTCCCGACCGGCCACGGGCCGGCCAGCGACGCCTTCCTCGAGTGGCAGCGGTTCTCGCAGGAGTCACCGCACTTCCCGATCGGCACGATCATCGCCGGCGGATGCACGAGCGACCTTTCCGCCGAGGTGGTCGCCGCCTACGACGCCCCCTTCCCGGATGACGGCTACACCGCAGGCGCCCGGATCTTCCCGTCGTTGGTGCCGACCAGCCCGGATGATCCCGCATGTGCTGACAACAAGGCGGCATGGCGCTCACTCGAGGGCTTCGAACGTCCCTTCCTCGTCGCATTCTCGGACCGCGATCCGGTGACGAAGGGTGGTGAGGCGGTTTTCCACGCCAAGGTGCCGGGGACACGGGGACAGGCCCATCGCACCATCGAGGGAGCCGGCCACTTCGTCCAAGAGGATCGCCCCCACGAGGTGGCAACGGCGATCCTCGACGTTGTCGCCGCGCAGTCAGCCGGCACCGGGGGAGGAACCCTCGCATGACGACGACCGCACCCGGCTACGGACAGGTGGATCGGGACTACGCGATGCGGATGGCGACCTGCCCACCGGAGGAGGACGGGCCCGTCTGGATGGTCAACCTCATGCACTACCGCGGGGAAGCGGTGTACGCGGACGGAAAGAGCGGCATCAGCGGCCGTGAGGCCGACGAGCGCTACGCACCGCTCGACATCCTCTCGGACCTCGGCGCCGAGGTGGCGTTCATGGGCGAAGTCGAGCAGCAGATCCTCGGGGACGCACCCAGATGGGACCGGGTGGCGGTGGTGCGCTACCCGACCCGCCGTTCGTTCATCGAGATGCAGGCACGTCCCGATTTCCAGGAGAGGCACGTCCACAAGGAGGCCGGGATGGCCCAGACGATCGTCGCCGGCTGCCTGCCACTCGGTCCACCTCGCGACCTGTCGTCGGCGCAGGCCACAGACTCCACGGACGCCACAGAGCCTGCCTGGGCCGAGGTGCCCCATCCGCCCACGGACGAGGACGGGCCGATCGTCGTGTTCCACCTGCTCCGCTTCCACGAGGATGCGTCGGAGACCGGCATCGCCGCCTACCAGAAGGCGGCCAAGCCGGTGGTGGTCGCCCAGGGCCGGCGGGTCCTGGGGTGGTTCGGGGTCGAGGGCACGATCGTGGGCGACGGGCGCGCCTGGGACCAGGCGCACTTCAACGCCTTCCCGAGCCTGCGGGCCTTCAACGCCGTGCTCGACGATCCGGACCGTCAGGCGGCACAGGCGGCCCACCGCGATGTGGCCGTCGCCGACACCTACACGATGGTCCTACGTCCGACGATCGACCGCCTCGCCGCATCGCTCGCGGCGCCGAGCTGAACCGGAGGAAAAGAGATGCACAACGACGACTTCCAGGGCGTGATCGGTCGAACCACCAGCGAGTCGGAGCCGTGGTGGCCCGAACCGGTCCTGCCACCGGAGGGCACGCCCAACGTCGTGGTGATCCTGCTCGACGACACCGGATTCGGACACCTCGGCTGTTTCGGCGGGCTGGTCGACACGCCCAACTTCGACCGATTGGCGGCACGGGGCCTGCGCTACAACAACTTCCACACCACGGCGCTCTGTTCGCCGACCCGGGCGTGCCTGCTGACCGGCCGCAACCACCACTCCGTCGGGATGCGGGCGCTTGCCAACTTCGACACCGGCTACCCGAACATGCGTGGCCGCATCGCCGCCAGCGCCGGGACCCTCGCCGAGATCCTCCACGGGGAGGGGTTCGCGACCTTCGCCGTTGGCAAGTGGCACCTCACGCCGATGCGGGAGGCGTCCGCTGCCGGCCCCTTCACCGACTGGCCGCTGCAGCGGGGCTTCGACCGGTTCTACGGGTTCATGCAGGGCGAGACCGACCAGTTCCACCCGGAACTGTCCGAGGACAACCGGCCGACGCCCGTGCCCCGCACCCCCGACGAGGGCTACCACGTCAGCGAGGACCTGCTCGACCAGGCGATCGGGATGATCCGCACCAAGGAGTCCCTGGTCCCGGAACGACCCTTCTTCCTGTACCTGGCGTTCGGTGCCACGCACGCCCCGCATCAGGCGCCCGACGACTACCTGGCGAAGTGGCGGGGTCGCTTCGACGAGGGTTGGGACGCCTGCCGGCAGGGAGTCCACGAGCGCCAGCTCGAGATGGGGGTGATCCCCCCAGGCACCGAGATGGCCCCCCGGAACCCCGGTGTGCGCCCCTGGGAGGACCTCAGCGGCGACGAGCAGCGGGTGGCCTGCCGCCTGCAGGAGGCCTTCGCCGCCATGCTCGACCACACCGACGCCCAGGTCGGCCGCCTCCTCGACGCCCTCGACGAACTGGACCTGGCCGATGACACGCTCATCATGGCGCTGAGCGACAACGGCGCCTCCCGTGAGGGATTCGAGAGCGGCATCACGGACACGTTCCGCTACTTCAACGGGATCCCGCAGCCGCTCGACGAGATGGTCCGTCGCATCGACGACATCGGGACCCGGAGGAGCAACACCAACTACCCACGCGGTTGGGCACAGGTCGGCAACAATCCGGGTCGTTGGTACAAGTCGCACACCCACTCCGGCGGCGTCCGCGACCCGCTGATCGTGTCCTGGCCGAACGGCATCGACGCCTCGGTCAACGGACAGGTCCGTTCGCAGTTCCACCACGTGATCGACCTCGCCCCGACCGTCCTCGAGGTCCTCGGCATCGAGGTGCCCGAAGCCATCAAGGGCGTCGAGCAGCAGCCCGTCGAGGGCACCAGCCTCGCCTACACGTTCGGAGCCGATGCGGTCGATGACTCGGCGGTGCCGACCCGGAAGACCACGCAGTACTTCGAGATGCAGGGGAACCGGGCGATCTGGGCCGACGGCTGGAAGGCGGTGTCGATGCACGAGCACGATCCGTTCCACGCCTTCGAGGGAGGCCTCAACGAGGACAACTGGGAGTTGTTCCACCTCGACAGCGACTTCTCCGAATGCCACGACCTGGCGGCCGCCGAGCCTGAGCGGCTCCAGCAGATGATCGACCTGTTCTGGTCGGAGGCCGAGCGCTACGGCGTCCTCCCGATCATGGACCGGGCCGGCAACCTGTTCTCCGGCCACCCCACGCCGGGCACTCCTGCGAACCGCGACCACTTCACCTACCACCCCCCGGTGCCGCGGATCCCGCCCGAGGCGGCGCCACCGCTCGGGGCGCGCAACTGGGTGATGCGGTTCGAGGTCGACCGGCCGGTGGGCGACGAAGCCGGCGTCCTGCTTGCGTTCGGCACGTTCAACAACGGGCTCGTCGTCTACGTCGACGTCGACGGACACCTGGTATACGACCACAACTCCTTCACGACCCACACGGTCCTGCGATCCGAGGACCGGGTGCCCACGGGACGAAGCGTCCTCGAGGTGCAGCAGCAGCGGGTACGGCGAGGACCGGGCCGGGCGTGGCTGCTGGTCAACGGTGTGCCTTCGGCCGAGGCGGACATCCCCCTGATCCCCACCATGATCTCGCCGGTCGGCATGGACCTCGGCCACAACCCGACGGGGGTCAGCAGCGCCTACGAGGCACCCTTCGCCTTCGCCGGGACGCTCTCACTGGCGACGATTGCAACCGCCAGGGCATTCCGCCCCGACGAGGAGATCGCCTTCGAGGTCCGGGCGGCGTTTCTGACGGACTAGGCGGGCGCAGTCGTCAACCGGCGCCCAGCACCTGCTCCCGGGTCGGGACCCGCCAGCCCACGAACCAGACCCCCACCAGGCCCACGGCGGCGACCAGCAGCCGGACGGCGACGGGGTCGATCAGCAGACCGACGCTGACCCCGCAGGCGGCGACGATCATCGAGATGGCCCAGACCTTGGCCCGGCGGGGCATTCCGAGTCCCGCCCGATAGTCGCGGACCATCGACCCCACACGCGGCAGGTCCAGGATCCACTGCTCGAGTCGGGGATAGGAGCGGGCGAAGCACCCGGCGGCCATGATGAGGAAGATCGTGGTGGGTAGGCCGGGGACGATCACCCCCAGGCCGCCAAGGGCGAGCGAGACGATGCCGAGGAGGAACCAGAGCCAACGGGCCGGCCCGCTGGCGATCGGGGGAGGCTCCGGCTGTTCGTCCACGGTGGCGACTGTAGGTGGGAGCCGCCGGCTACCAGACGGCGGCCGGGTCCAGCATGTAGACCTCGCGCATCCGGGTGTAGCGGGCGGCGAAGTCAGCGCTCCGGCGGCGGCGCCCGTCCTGCGCCGGCGGCGCGACCATCTGCCAGTCGACCGGTCCGAAGCGGGCGACCACGAGGTCCTGCCAGGCGGGGAGCAGGTTGGCGACGGATGCCGACGCGACGCCCATCTCCAGTGCTGCGGCTTCCCCGTCGACGACCTCACCCCGGAGGCCCGCAAAGGCATCCGGTTCGTCACCCGCGGCGAGCCCTCCCTCCCCGGGCTCGATGCGGAAGCATTGGCGGCCGTTGCCCTCCGTTCACCGGAGCCGGCCGGACACAGACAGGTCGTCATCGACAGGTTCTCGCCCCTCCGGGAGTCGGCAGGCGGGCTGGATCCCATCGACGCGTACCTCGTCCGGACGCTGCTGGTCGACGCCCACCGCCGTGTCGTGCTCCGGTCGCCCGAACTGCCGGAGGCACTCCTCACGGACGACGGGATCGACCGGCGCTACCTGCAGATGGTTGCCGGGCTCTACCGGTGTCTGGAACCGGCCAGCGAGGCCTTCCTTGCGGAGGTGTTCCCGACCGGCGAGGGCCGAGTGGGCCGGTTCAGGGGCTGAGGCGCTGCCGCCGGGAGCCGGCCGAAGGAGCCGGCCGAAGGAATCAGCCGAACAGGTCGGTGAGGTCGCCCACGACGAGCACGGTCAGCAGGGCGATGACGCCGGCGTTGATGACCATGACCGGCACTCGCATCCGGTGGTCCGAGGCGCGGAAGCGACGAATGCTGTCGAAGTTGAAGCCGATGGCCAGGAGGCCGATCGGCAGGCCGATCCAGGGCCCGACGCCTCCGGCCCAGCCGAGCGCCGGAAGCAGCCACGGAAACACGACGTAGGTGAGCATGCAGCGGACGCCCGACACGACCATCGAGCGGCTGAACCGCCGTGCGGCGAGATCGGTGGCGCTGTCCGTTGTACCGGTGGTGAGTGCGTCGCTCATGCGGACACAGCCTGCCACGGTGCCACCCGTATACCGACCGGGCCGTGGGGATTCTCCGGGGTGCGGGCCGGACGGAGCGCCGGGCTACCGTGCGCCCATGAGCAACGAACTTCCCCCCGGCGAATCCGCCGATCAGCACATCGTCATGGACTGGGAGACCCCCACCCACGAACAGATCATCGAGATCACGAAGATGCACGTCGAGGCCATGGAGACGAGCAGCGACCCGGCCGTCTGGGTGACTGCCGGCATGCACCACGTGATGCTCTACACCGTGGGCCGCAAGAGCGGAAACGTGCACCGTGTGGCGCTTCCGTTCTGGCGCGATGCGAATGGCGAGCGGGTGGTCATCGGCTCGTTCGCCGGTGCGGTGAAGGACCCGGCATGGGTGCTGAACCTGCGGGACCGCGACGCCAACCCGGGCGTGAAGGTCCGCACCCAGCACGGCCTCCACTGGTCTGAGCACCAGGTCCTGGAGGGACCGGAGCGCGACGACCTGTGGGCCCTGATGACCGCTGACCGGGCCTTCTACGCCGACTACCAGGCCAAGACCGAGCGGTCCATCCCCATGATCCGCCTGCCCGAGTCCGAGGCGCTCGAGGACTGAGCCACCGGTGGCTGCCGACGGCAGCTTCGGACAACTCCGGGCCCAGGTCCGACCGGTCTACCTGCCCTGGGTCTGTTCGAGCCTGGCCATGGGGATCCTCATCCCCGTCCTGCCCCTGCACCTCGCCGACCAGGGGATTGGCATCGCCGGCACCAGCCTCGTGCTCGGCGCTGCCGGCGGTGGAGCGGCAGGTGGCGCACTGATCGCCGGAACCCTCACCCACCGGGTGGGACAGGGCAGGGTGGCGGCCGGGTCGCTCCTCCTCATGGCAGTGGCTGCAGCCTTCATGGGTACGACCGGGTCGATGGCGGTGCTCGTCGCCCTGCAACTGCTGTTCGGTTCGGCGACCGTCGGAGTGATGCTCTCCCGTCAGACGCATCTCACCAGCGCCGTGGCGATCGGCCTGCGAGGGCGGGCGATGGCGCTCATGGGCGGCTCGATGCGCTTCTCCTTCCTGCTCGGGCCGGCGGTCGGCGGTGTCCTCGTGGACGCCGTGGGATTCCGGGCGACCTTCGTGGTTGCGGGGGTCACCGCCGCCCTCGGCACCCTGGCGGTCCTCCCGGAACTGCGCGGTGGCCCCTACCTGGCACCGCTCGACGGACGCCACGGCGGTGGCCTGCGCCAGGTCTTCCGCCTGCACCGGGGCCGTCTCCTCCGCGGCGGGACCGGTGGCTTCCTGGTGATGACCGCCCGCGAGGGGCGCATGGTGGTCCTGCCCCTGGTGGGCATCGCCCTCGGGCTGAGTCCCACGTCCGTTGGGGGCCTCGTCGCCGTGGGAACCGCCACCGACCTACTGCTGTTCCCACTCTCGGGGTTGATCATGGACCGCTACGGTCGCCTCCACGCCATGTTGCCGGCCTACGGGCTGCTCGGCGTCGGGCTGGCCCTGCTGGCGGTCGCCGAAGGGCCGACGATGGCTGTGGTCGCCGGAGCGGTCATGGGGGTCGGCAACGGCCTCAGCTCGGGGAGCCTGTTCACCCTCGGCAGCGATCTGGCGCCCCCGGAGTCGCCGGGCCCGTTCCTCGGTGCGATGGCGGTGATGACCGACGCCGGCCGGGTGGCCGGGCCGCTCCTGGTGGGGATCGTCGCCGACAGCGCCGGCCTCGGCTGGGCGTCGTGGGCGCTGGCAGGCGTGGCGGCACTGGCTGTGCTCTGGTTGGGCCTGGTGATCGGCGAGACCGGCACTACGGTCCGGTCGCCATCGGATCCCGACCCCCCGGCCTGAGCGCCGGGAGAAAACGAGACCACCATGCTGTTCGCCATCCACGCCCTCGACCGTGCCGACGCCGGCGGCCTCCGTGCGGAGACCCGGCCAGCTCATCTCGAGTATGCGTCGCGTTTCGAGATCGCCTACGGGGGACCGCTCCTGGACGACCGGGGCGACATGTGCGGTTCGCTGATCGTGCTCGAAGCCGAGGATCTGGCAGCGGCCCAATCGTTTTCCGCTGGCGACCCGTACGCCGTCGCCGGCCTGTTCGAGCGTGTGGAGATCCGGGGGTTCAGACCCGTGCTCGGACCGTCGAACTGAGCAGGCTCACCCGAGCCCGGCGAGGAATGCCATCAGGGCGGCATTGACGGTCGCTGCATCCTCGAGGTTCGACGAGTGGCCGACGCCGGGGACCTCGACGAACGTGGTCGGGCCGCCGAGGCCGTCCGCCATCTCACGCCCGCGTTCGATCGGTATGGCGGCATCGACCTCGCCGTGGAGGACGAGGGCTGGACAGGTGATCTCAGCGAGGCGGTCGGTGACCGAGTCGCGATCGAAGAGGCAGTCCTTGGCGGCGGCCCAGGCGGAAACGGGTTTGGCGTTCCACTTGGCACGCCAGATGGCCGCGCCCTCGTAGCCCGGGGCGAACAGCACCCCCTGGAACATGTCGCCGATCTCTCCGGCGAGGCCCATAGCGAGCGCGGCGTCGAACAGGCCCTGGAACTGCGCCCGGTCCTCGTCGGAGAGGGCCCCGGGTTCCGAGTCGACGAGCACCATCGCCCGGACGCGTTCTGGCGAGGTGAGTGCCGCCCGGAGTGTCAGGAACCCGCCCTGCGACATGCCGCCAAGCACCGCCGCTTCGATGCCGAGATGGTCCATGAGGGCGAGGACGTCGTCGGCCAGGTCCCAGTAGGTGAACGGTTCGGTGTTGGTGGTCTGTCCCCAACCCCGCTCGTCGTAGGTGACCACGCGCCATCCGGCATCGGTCAGGGGACCGACCTGCGGCGCCCACATCTCGTGCCCCATCGAGAAACCGTGGCTGAGGACGATCGGTGGCCCATCGCCACCCGAGTCGATGTAGTGGATGGACTGTCCGTTGACGTCTGCGAATGGCATCGCTGAATCCTCCTGGGTGTCGGCGCTCGGACCCTAGGGCACGGGTGCCGGTGCAACCGTGGTCAGGTCTGGTCCCTAGGCGGCACGTGGCGCCTGCCGTGGTGGTTCAGCCACTCGTGGAGCGGGTGGCGCACCCAGCGTCCGACCGAGTGGGCCATCTCCCCGGAACGGGCGAGGACCGGCTGGAAGGTGGACTGGCGCTCGACCGGGACCGCCTCGCGCCGCTGGATGCGGTACAGCAGGTAGACGACCATCATGGCGAGCACCGTCGCCAGCGTCCCGTAGTAGCCGACCGGCCCGAAGGCCTCCATGGCGAAGGCGAGGACCATGGGCGAGAACACGGCGCCCATGCCGCTGACCATCACGATCCCCGAGGCGGCGGCCAGGCGCTTCTCGGGTGGGATCCAGTCGTTGGCGAGCGCCACGAACTGCCCGTAGAGCGGGAACACGAAGGCCCCGAAGGCGAAGTTGACCAGCAGGATCAGAGAACTCGACGGCGAGACCAGGGTGCCCAGTCCGGCGATGGCGCACGAGATGGCGCCGACGATGGCGATCACCCCTCGCCGGGGATAGCGGTCCGACAGGGTGCCGAGGGGGATCTGGAGGACCACGGCGCCGACCACAGCCACCGAGGTGAAGCTGGCGACCTTCGCCGTGCTCATGCCCGCCTCGGTGCCGAAGACGGCGCCCATGCTGGTCGCAGCCGACTGGACGAAGGAGCACAGGAACAGTCCGACGACCGCCGAGGGGATCGTGCGGTAGAGCTCCCGGACCGGCATCGACTCCGGGGTCGTCATGGGCGGCGTCGACGAGGCCGAGAGCGTCACCGGGATCACGGCTGCGGAGATCAGCACCGAGGAGAGCACGAAGAGTTCGAAGCCCTGCGGAGGACCGACGTTGATCAGCAGTTGGCCGCCGGCGGTGCCGCCCATCATGAACATCATGTAGAGCCCGAGGATCATGCCGCGGGTCGTGTTGGAGGCGCGGTCGTTGAGCCAGCTCTCGAGTACGACGAAGACGCCGGCGTTGCAGAACCCGCTGACCATGTAGACGACCGACCAGCTCAGGGGGGTGACGAGGATGGCGTTGACGAGCACGGCGGTGGAGGCGAGCGAGGCGAGGGCTGCGAACACCCGGATGTGGCCGACGGTCGCCAGCGCCCGGGTGATGAACTTGGCGCCGATGAGGTAGCCGGCGAAGTGGAAGGCCATGACCATGCCCATCGAACCGGCGCCGATGCCCTCCGCCTGGCCGCGGATGGGCAGCAGGATCCGTTGGAGGCCGTTGCCGACCTGATACAGGGCGAAGCCGAGGAAGAGGGCCCAGACGCCCGCGATGGCCGGAGAGCTGCGGGTGGTGGAGGGACCGTGCCCGCTCAACGAAGGGTCCGGACGCCCAGACCGACGTAGTCGGGCAGGTCGAGGTGGGCGTGGGCTGCGGCGAGCTCGAGGGCGTTCGTGGACAGGGGCTCGGCCATCGGCCCGACGCGGGGAGTTCCGTCGGTGCCGTGGGCGACGTGGAGCATCATCGACTCCTGGGTGCTGACCGGTTCAGGGTCGTCGTCGGCGATCAGGAGGTGCAGGACATGGAGCCTCTTCGCATCGGCGCCGAGCAGCCAGGTGTCCGTGGAGATCGCCGCCCCCTCGTGGACCTCCCTGAGAAATCGGATGCGGGTCTCGGCGGTGTAGATCGTGCCGTGGGCGTCCCGGTATCCGGCGCCGAATCCCAGGTGGATCAGCAGGGCGTCGGAGGCATCGCCGAAGGCGACCCCGTACCAGCCCTCGGACATGTGTCCGTTGTAGTCGGACCATTCGGGCGGCACGACGGTGCGCCAGACTCGGAGTGGTTCGGGGACACCTGCCATCGTGCACACCTCCCAGTTCGAACTGCCCGCTTGACGCAGGGGGTGGGTCGTGCGTTGCACGACGTGGACGCGCGCAATCTAGGGCCGCTGCGCGGTTACGGCAATGGATGGTGGAGTGGCGTTTGGCTCACCTACCGGGGCCGGGGGGCAACGATGCCGGGTCCAGTGCCGACAGGGCCTCGACGGGCGGGCGCCGACCGACTCCCAGGATCTCCTCCGCTGCGGCCGCCACCTCGAAGAGCCGCCGGTCGCTGTTCCTGGCACCGGACAACTGGATGCCGATCGGCAGGCTGCCGTCGTCGCTCCAACCGGCCGGAATCGAGATCGAGGGTCCGCCGGGCACTGTGAGGCGTGAACAGCTCCGCATCCAGTCCGTATAGCGCCCGAGCGGTCGGCCTTCGACCTCCCGGACCCATTCCTCGCCGACCGGGAACGGCGCCACCTGGCTGGTGGGGGTCATGAGGACGTCGTCGGGGCCCAGGAATCCATCCCAGGCGGAGCCGAGCCGGTGCTCCTCGGCCACGGCATGGGCGATCGCCCCGTCGGCGAGTGCGAGGCCGTCGCTGACCTCCTGGCGGATCGTGGCCTTGACGGACACGTTGTCGATGAGTGCTCCGACCTTGAGGGCATAGCCCAGTGACCGGAGCACCTCGAAGCAGGCGTCGACACCGTCGAACGGCGGATCCGATTCCTCGACCCGCCACCCGGCAGCGGCGAACGCTGCGGCAGCCTCGGCGACGACCCGGCGAACCGCGGCATCCACGGGCAGGTCGCCATGGTCCACGGAGACCAGCAGCCGTGCGGGAGGACGAGCATCGAGCATCGTGGAATGCCCGACCATCACGGCATGGAACAGTGCCGCGTCTGCGACCGTCCGTGCCATGGGGCCCTCGATCCCCATGCCGAGGCGCCCATCGAGGGGTGGGAAGCCGGGGATGGTCCCCTTGGAGGGCCGGAACCCGACGATGCCGCAGAACGAGGCGGGGTTACGGAGCGATCCACCGAGATCGGATCCGTCGGCGAGCGAAAGCGAGCCGCAGGCGAGGGCCGCCGCCGCACCACCGCTCGACCCACCTGCGCTCCTCGTCGGGTCCCAGGGGTTGCGGGTGAGGCCGTGCACCGGGTTGAAGGTGTGGGAGCCGGCGCCGAACTCCGGCGTGTTCGTCTTGCCGACGAACACCGTGCCGGCGCCGGCGAGCAGCCCGACGAGCGGATGGCTCACGGTCGGCACGTGGCCGGCGAATGCCGGGCTCCCGTAGGTCGTGCGGACGCCTGCCGTGTCGAGGAGGTTCTTGTGGGCGATGACGAGGCCCCGGAGTGGCGCATCCGGCAGGAACCCGGGTTCGGCGTCGAGCCGGTCGGCGACCGAGGCCCCCCGCTCCCAGTCGACCTCGACGAGGGCGTTGACGACCGGTTCGGTCGCCTCGGCCCGCCGGCGACAGGCGTCGAGCAATTCGCGGGCGGAAAGCCGACGGCCCTCCAGCAGCCGTCGCTGCTCGAGGGCTGTCAGGTCTGCCGGATCCACGGCGCGCACCCTAGGGGTGCGGGCGCGTCCGGTGGTTACTAGTGGGTACTAGTGGATGCTGAGGCCCGCCGGGAGTTGGGCGCCGAACTCGGTGCTGGCATCCACAAGGGCGGCGAACACGTAGTTCCCGAAGGACCTCTCGCACGAGATCAGATAGGACGCCACGCCTGCCCGATCGGACCGGAGCAGATCACAGGTCACCTCCGCCACCGAGCCCGAGAACACGGCCCCGTCGGGGGTCATGTCGTCGGCAAGGTCGAGGTTGCAGACCTTGGCGAGTACCGCAGTGGCCTTCGGGCCGGAGACCCGCATCATGGCGCGGCCGTGCGTGATGTCGACGACGCTCACGAAGCCTTCGGCGTTCACCGACGATGCGACCTCGGTGGCTCGATCGATCGCAGCGAACAGGGTCCATTCGTCGGGTCGGGTACCGCAGACCAGGGTGCCGTCGGCACGGAGCCTGCTCTGGCCGAACGGCACCGCCAGGTCGGCGGCGGCCGCCGTGCCCGCAGCGGCCCTGACAACGATCTTGGCCGTGGCCGTCTCGTCCTCGACCGTCACGGAGCCGTCCGGTGCCGAGATCGGCCCATAGGAGATCGGGCTCTTGAACTCGATGTCAGGCATTCTGACGTACCCCCTCGGGGTCGATGTGTGCATGGTGTTCCTGGACGGTGCCGATGATCCGGCGGCCGTCGATGAGCAGGATGGTGACCTTCGTGCCGGCTGCCGCCAACGACGGATCGACCTGCCCGAGGCAGACCGAGCGACCCAGCGACGGGGACATGCGGCTGGAGGTGATCCTGCCGAGGATCCGGTTGGACTCGCCGTCCACGATCTGGTCGGCCTCCATCGGGACCACCTGGGGGTCGTCCGGCTGGATCGCGACCAGGATCGGCAGGTCGGTGCGGGCATAGGCAGCCTTGAGCTCCGGCAGGCCGATGGTGTCGGGCTTGTCGAGCTTCACAAGCCCGCCGAGACCTGCGGTCGGCGCCTTGGTGAGGCCGTCCGTGTCCTGGCCCACGATGTAGTGGCCCTTCTCCAGGCGCAGGATGCGCTGCGCCTCGACGCCGAACGTCCTGATGCCGAGGTCCTCGCCGCTGGTGAGCAGGGACTCCCAGACGTGCAATGCATGGCCGGACGGCACGTGCAGCTCGTAGGAGAGCTCACCCGTGAAGCCGATGCGCCAGATGATGCAGTCGGCGACACCGGCAACGGTGCCGCGGCGGACATGGAAGTAGGGGAAGGCCTCGGGGCTGAGGTCGACGCCCTCGACGAGCCGCAACAGCACCTCACGGCACTTCGGCCCGGCCACGTTGATGCTCGTGAGGCCACCCGTGACGGCGGTGACGTGTACGTCCCACTCCGGACGGTAGGTCTGGAGGTAGTCCTCGAGCATCTCCCAGACCGCGCCCGCACCCGACGACGTGCAGGTCATCAGGTAGTGGTTCTCGCCGAGTCGGCTCGTGACGCCATCGTCGGAGACGACGCCGTCCTCGGCCACCATCGCGCCGTAGCGGACCCGGCCGATGTCGAGTTTCTGCCAGTTGTTGACGTAGACGAGCTCGAGGAGCTTGGTCACGTCCGGGCCCCGGAGGTCGAGTTTGCCGAGCGGGGTGACGTCGATGATGCCGACGTTCTCACGCACGTTCAGGGCCTCGCCCGTGGGGTCGCCGTAGTGGTCGGGACGGATCCACTGGCCGGCCAGGAGCGGCGACGCACCGTGGGCCTCGTGCCAGTCCTGGAGGGCGGAGCGGCGAATCGGTTCGAAGATCCGGCCGGCCAGGGCACCGAGCGAGATGGGGGCGTACGGGGGGCGCCAGACGGTCGTCCCGATGTCGACCATGCTCATGTTGCGGGCCTCGGCCAGCACGGCGGCGGCGTTGACGGTCTCGAGCTTGCCCTGGGAGGGGCCCATCGTGACCGTCGTGTATCGCTTCATGAGCTCGATCGAGTCGAAGCCCTCCTTGGCGGCCTGGACGAGGTCCTTCGAGGACACGTCCTCGGAGAGATCGACCATGCCGTGGGTGCTGCTCCGGTAACACTCGGGATGTGGCACACGGGCCAGCGGGGTCCGGGTGTCGGCCAGGGACTCCGGCCTCGGGCCATCGGGATTGCGTGCACGGGCGGACAGCGACCGGCGATCGTGCCGGTTGCGCAGCGCACGGTTCGCCGCAAGCGCCCCGGTGGCCTTTCCGTGGGCGACCAGTTCGGCCGTCGTGCCGTTGCCGGTGATACCACCCGTGGCCAGCACGCTGTCCGGCAACTGGTTGGAGAAGTAGCGGGCAGCCGAGGCGTCGTAGACGGGACGGTCGCCGGCCATGTTCAGCAGCGAGGTGGGGGCGGTCCAACCGGTGCCGATGACCACGAGGTCTGCGGACACCGTCCGGCCGTCGCCGAGGACGACCTTGCTCACCCGCCCCCTGCCCTGGACCTCGACGATGTCCTCGCCGGCCCGGACGTCGAGCGCAGCCACGATCTCGACGCCTGCGGCCTCGAGATCGGCGATGGCGGCGTCGCCCTCGGGGTTGGCAGAAAGGACCACGGCCTTGGAGCCGGGCTTGACGGCCCACAGGTTGATGAGGCGACGCACGGTGCCCGACAACATCACGCCGGGGGTGTCGTTGCCGGCGAAGATGTAGGGCCGCTCGATGAGGCCGGGGGCCACGACGAGGCTGTTCGCCCTGGCCTTGATCAGGCGTTCGGGAGCGATCGGGTGCGACCGCTGCATCACGGCCATCCAGTTGTGGTCGTAGCGACCGGTCACCGTCGAGTCGATGACGACCTCGATGCCCGGATGGGCCTCGACGGCCGAGATCAGCTCGGCGAGTGCGGCCAGGTCGTCGGCGTCACCCCAGCGGAGGTGCCCGCCGAGGTCCGGCTCGTGCTCGACGAGCATGACCGAGGCGCCTGTCTCGGCAGCGGCGATCGCCGCACCCATGCCGGCCGGGCCGCCACCCGCGACGAGCACGTCCGGGTGGGCGAAGCGCTTGTCGTAGGCGCCGTGGGCGCTGGTCTCCCAGAAGATCCGGCCGCCGGGGGCGAACTTGCGGAGCACCTTCTGGTACACGTTGTGCCAGAACCACTTCGGGCGCATGAATGTCTTGTAGTAGAAGCCCACCGACAGGAACCGGCCGACCAGCTGGTTGACGGCGCCGACGTCGAACCTGAGGCTGGGCCACACGTTCTGGGCACTGACCTCCATGCCTGCGATGAGGCGGCGGCTGCCGGCTCTCACGTTGGGCTCGTCGCCAACCTGCACGAACAGGTTCGGGTCCCAGTGGTCGGCGGTCATGATGCCGCGCTGGCGCTTGTACTTCATGGAGCGGGCGAAGACCTCGACGCCGCCTGCGGCGAGGGCCGAGGCGATGGTGTCGCCCTGGTACCCGGTGTATCCCTGGCCGTTCCAGGTGAAGGCCAGGGACGTGTCCCGGTCGATCACCTCACCCGGGCGCTGGGGGAGTCGGTTGTCGGTCATGACGCCTCCGAATAGCGGATCTCGTTCGTAGCGGTGTTCCGCTGGATGGTGAAGTAGCGGCGGCAACCGCTCCGGCAGTACCAGGTCTCGGTGACCCAGCCGGCGGGGTTCTCACGCAGGTACAGGTAGGTGCGCCACTCCTTGAGGGAGGCGGTCGCGGGATCGGGCCGAGGCGTGACCTCGCCGCAGGGACGGAGGTCCGAGGAGTTCCGCGGACCGCAGTTGGGACAATTCACGACAATCATCAGTGACCTACCGCAGCTGCGCCCTTTTCACCGACGAGATCTCCCTCGGTGAAACGGCTGATTGTGAACGGGGCGATCAGGTCCGCATCGCGGCCGGTGGCGATCGTCTCCGCCATGGTTTCGCCGGCCACCGGGCCGGCCTTGAATCCGTAGGTACCCCAACCCACGTCGACGAAGTAGCCGTCGACCGGGGTGGTGCCCATCACGGGGGAATAGTCGGGGGTCATGTCACAGAGGCCCGACCACTGGCGCAGCAGGCGCATCTTGGAGATGCCGGGCATGAGCTCGAGCACGTGGCCGGCCAGTTCCTCGGTGAACTCGAGGGTGCCGTTGACCCGGTAGGTGCCCACCGGATCGACCGAGGCGCCGAACACCAGCTCACCACGGTCGGTCTGGCTCACGTAGACGTGCAGGGAGCCGGAGACGACCACGGTCGGGAGGAACACCTTGCAGGGCTCGGTGACCGCAGCCTGCAGCGGGTGTGTCGTGATCGGGAGCGGCACGCCTGCCATGTTCGAGATGAGCGAGGCCCAACCGGCGGTGCAGTTGACGACAGCGGGGGTGCTGATGTCGCCACGGCTGGTGCGCACGCCGGTGACCCGGCCGCCGGTGCCCTTGCCGTCGGGGCCCTCGCCGCCCTCGCAGAGGATGTCGAGGACCTCGGTCTCCTGGAGCATGTGGACGCCGAGGTGGTCGGCGGCACGGGCGTAGCCCCACACGACGGCGTCGTGGCGGACGATGCCGCCCGGCGGGTGGTACAGGGCGCCCAGGATCGGGTAGCGGGTGTCCGAAGATACATCGAGGCTCGGTGCCAGCTTCTGGACCTCCTGCGGGTCGATCACGCTGGAGTCGATGTTCTGGAGCTTGTTGACCTCGGCCCGCCAGTGCATGGTGCGGAGCGCCGAATCGGTGTGCGCCAACGTCAGGTGGCCCCGACGGGAGAACATGATGTTGAGGTTCAGGTCCTGGGCCATCGAGTTGTAGAGGTCGAGCGAGCGGTCGTAGAACGCCACACCCTCGGGGGTGAGGTAGTTCGAGCGGACGATGGCGGTGTTGCGGCCCGAACCACCGCCACCGAGGTAGCCCTTGTCGACCACGGCGACGTTGGTGATGCCGTGCTCCTTGGCCAGGTAGTAGGCCGTCGCGAGGCCGTGGAGGCCGCCACCGACGATCACGACGTCGTAGGACGACTGTGCCTCGGGTCGGCGCCACATGCGGGGCCAGTCGCCGCGGGTGAGCCCGTGCTTGACGAGCTTTCCAGCGGAGTACTTGTATGCGTGCTTCGCCATCGGGATCCTTTGTGCTTGAGGCAGGCAGGGGTCGGGGGGTCGGGGGGTCGGGGAGGGTCGGGGGTCGAGGGGTCAGTGGGAGAGCGAGCTCTGGCGGCGGGGGAGGGGGTTGACGCCGGTGCCGTAGAGGGGGATGTCGTCGCCGGGGTCGCCATCCGGGATGCGTGCGATTCCGGTCATGCGGTCGGCCAGCATGTTGTGGAAGCGGTGCAGCGGCTCCTCGAAGCGGGGGGAGAGCCGACCGGGGGTGTAGCCGCCGGAGGCGAGGCCGAGTTGGCCGCGCTGCACGATGTCGATGTCCTCGCCGTTGAGATCGAGCCAGAAGTCGCGGGTGATGGCGAAGTCCTCGTCGGGGACCTCCTCCGAGCCCGGTGGCAGCAACCAGGTGCAGTGCTCACGGGTGATGCCGGGACCGAGCGGTTCGAGGCGCATGACGAACACGTGGTTGGGGAGCAGGCTCAGCAGGACGTTGGGGAACAGCGCGATGAAGCGACCGCTGGCGGCATCGGAGGCGTCGAGTCCCTCGGCGGGCGGCATGGCCGACCAGTCGCCGCGCTCGTCGTTCGAGAGCGGGGTGGTGGTCTGGCCGCAGTACATGCCGGGACCCTGGTACCGGTAGTGGTCCTCGAACCTGGAGACCTTGGCAAGCTCGGGATGGACCCAACGCAGGTGGTAGTACTCTTGGAAGTTCTCGGAGATGAGCTTCCAGTTGGCGTTGATGTCGACGGACAGGGAGTGGTGGCTGCGCCAGCCGTCGAGGTGGTAGCCGGCCAGTCGGTCGCCCAGATCGCCGAACCACCCGTCGACCGGCGGTGCGTCGTGGTCGAGCGTGGCGAACAGCAGGCAGCCCCACCGTTCGACCCTGATCGTGTGCAGCCCGTAGTCGGCGGGATCGAACTGGTCGATCCCGGCGTCGGCGAACTGTGGCGTCGCGATGAGCCTGCCATCGCGGTCGTAGCCCCAGCGGTGGTAGGGGCAGCGGATGGTCCGGCCGACGGTGCAGTCGGCATCGAGGAGCTGGGTGCCCCGGTGCCGGCAGGTGTTGGCGAAGCCCCGCAGCTCGCCGGCGGCGTTCTTCGTGATGAGGACCGAGCGGCCGCCGAGGTCGCGGACGAGAACCTGCCCCGGTGGGTCGAGTTCGTCGGCGATGCCGACGCACCCCCACGAGGTCCCGAAGACCTGTTCCTGCTCGGCGGCGAAGAAGTCCTGGGACACGTAGGCGTCCGCCGGGAGGGCGTGGGCTTCGAGGATGGGACGGCGCGTGCCGATCCAGGCGTCTTCCGACGTCCAGACCGGGGCAGGGGAGACCGCCAGACCGCGTGCAGACATGGCGGGAGTGTAGACAGAGTTTCACCCCCTGTAAAGGATGTTTCCTGAGATTAGGGATTTGGGTGGGACCCGGGCCGGGCCTGCGATCGGGGCCCGGGCCGATCCGGCGGGAGCCTAGGGTGGAGCGATGCCTGCCGATTCCACTCCCACCCTGCACGTCATCGAGCATCCGCTCGTGACCCACAAGCTCACCGAGATGCGCCGGATCGAGACGTCGAGCGAGCGCTTCCGGCAACTCCTCACGGAGATCAGCTTCCTCCTCACCTACGAGGTCACCCGCGACCTCCCCACCAGGGAGGTGCGGATCACCACCCCCATGACCGAGATGGATGCGCCCGTCCTGGTCGAGGAGCCTGTCGTCATCTCGATCCTGCGGGCTGGCAACGGCCTGCTCGACGGCGTACTGCGTGTCATCCCCTCCGCACGGGTCGGACATGTCGGCCTCTACCGCGACCACGAGACCCTCGAGGCGATCGAGTACTACTGCAAGTTCCCGCCCATCCAGGATCGGACCGTGATCGTCGTCGATCCGATGCTCGCCACGGGCAACTCGGCGTCGGCGGCCCTCGACCGGGTCAAGGCCGACGGACCGGCCGACGTGCGCTTCCTCTGCCTGCTGGCGGCTCCCGAGGGAGTGGCCCAGTTGCACAGCGTCCATCCCGACGTGCCCATCTGGACGGCGGCCCTCGACGACCACCTCAACGAGGTCGGCTACATCGTTCCCGGCCTGGGCGACGCCGGCGATCGCATCTTCGGCACCACCTGAGCCCTGATGGGGTGGCGCATCCTCGTTGCCATGGCGGCGGGCCTCCTCGTCGTTCCGGCACTCCCGGCCCCGGCATCTCCAGCGGGCAGCCGGGTCATGTACCTGACGTTCGACGACGGGCCGCATCCGCTGTTCACGCCGATCGTGCTCCGGTTGTTGGCAGAGCACGGCGCCAGGGCCACCTTCTTCCCTTCCGGACAGACGCTCCGCCTGTTCTGGGGCGACGAGGAGATGCAGGACCTGCTCGATCGTGGACACGCCATTGGGAGCCACTCCTGGGTGCACCACCGGCTGCCGGATCTCTCGCAAGTCGACCTCGAGCGCGATCTCACCCGCGCCAGTGCAGCCATCGAGGCCCGTGCGGGCTTTCGGCCGACCTGCGTCCGGGCGCCTTACGGGATCACGGATCCGCGGGTCGAGCGGACCTTCGCAGAGATGCACCTGGACGTGGTGGGCTGGGACGCCGATCCGGAGGAGTGGTCGAGCCCGTCGATCGAGGAGGCGCTGGCGCACGTTCGGAAGTGGGAGGAGGAAGGCATGGTCGTCCTGCTCCACGACCGCAAGTGGCAGACGCTCGCGATCCTGCAGGCGCTCCTCGAGCGCTATGCCGGCGAGGGCTGGGTCTTCGAACCCCTGCCTGAGTGCATCCCGGAGTCGACCAGGGTCGAGCGTTCCGCCAGGAGGACAGCCGGCGACTCACCGATCGGAGGGGTCGATCTGGTCCGGGTCGACAGGATTTACCTCGACGGGTGGGCGTTCGACCCCGATGCTCTGGAAGGCGGACTCGAGGTCGTGGTCAATGTCGATGGCCGACCCCGGGTGGTGGCACGGACGGATGCCGACCACCGGTTCTCGGTATCGGCACCGGACGTCGACGGCCCCCTGTGCGTGTGGGTACGGAATCAGGGCCGTGTCCGCGAGGACGCCTTCCTCGGGTGCCACGAAGGGGGCGGGAGCCGTGGGTGACCGTGCGTTGTTTCATGCGGCGGCCCCTGAGGCGCCAGGACTCGAGATGGAGGTACTCCGCGGCTTCCTCGCCGATGCCGACGGGCATCTTGCCGGACTGCTCGCCGAGACGCCGTGGGAGCAGGGGGAGATCACGGTCTTCGGACAGCGCCGACCCATTCCGAGGCTGGAGGCCTGGTACGGCGACCCCGGGCGGGCCTACACGTACTCGGGCCGCCGGCTGGAGCCGCTGCCATGGACGGAACGCCTCGCTGAGCTTCGCGACCGGTGTGCCGAAGCCGCCGAAGCCGCCTTCGACTCGGTGCTTGTGAACCGGTACCGCGACGGCGACGACGCCGTCGGCTGGCACGCGGACGACGAGCCCGAGCTGGGGCGCCAACCGGTCATCGGCTCGCTGTCCCTCGGCGCCACGCGGCGCTTCCGCCTCCGTCGCAGGGACGGCTGCCACGATCCGGTCGCCATCGACCTCGAGCACGGCGACCTGCTGGTCATGCGGGGCAGCACGCAGGAGCTCTGGGAGCACTGCCTCACCCGCACGGCGCGGCCCGTGGGGGAGCGGGTGAACCTTACGTTCCGTCGGATCGTCGAACCGTCGCCGGCCGGGGGCCGGGACTAGCGTCGCCCTCGTGGAGATGGCGGCCGACCGGGGGGCGACCCCGGACGAGATCCGGTGCTTCCGGGAGCGGGGACACGCCTGCGTCCGGGGCCTGGCGACGGACGAGGAGGTCGCCGCCTTCGCCCCGGCCATCTGCGATGCCGCCGACCGCCTCGCCTGGAACCGCGACATCCCCCTGGAGAGGCAACGCACCTACGACCGGGCCTTCCACCAGGCGATCGGCCTCTGCTGGCACGACGAGGTGATCCGCCGGTTCGTGTTCGCCGCCCGCTTCGCCCGGGTGGCCGCCGAACTGCTCGGGGTCGACGGCGTGCGGCTCTACCACGACCAGGCCCTGGTGAAGCGTGCAGGCGGCGGTCCCACGCCATGGCACCAGGACGCCTACTACTGGCCCGTCGACGGGGGAGCGGCGATCACGATGTGGATGGCCCTGGTCGATATTCCTGCCGAGGTCGGTTCGATGGTGTTCGCCGACGGCACCAACCAGCGGGGCGACCTGCGTGGTCCGGCCATCTCCGACGACTCGGAGGACCACTTCGCCGACCTCGTCGCCGGCGAGGCATTGCCGACCTCGACCCACGGGGCGATGGCGATGGGCGACGCCACCTTCCACGCCGGTTGGACCCTCCACTCGGCTGGCCCGAACCCGAGTGACCGGGACCGGCCGGCCATGACCGTCATCTACGTGGCCGACGGGGCGACCGTCACCGAGCCGGAGCGGGACGAGCAGCGCTTCGACCTCGCCCTCTACCTACCCGGCGCTGTTCCGGGTGGGCCGGCGGCAACCGACCGCAACCCGTTGCTCTGGAGCGCCGCTCTCCGGGGGCAACGCCCGTAGCCTCCTTCGCCGTGGACGAGGCACGACTCGACGAGGTGTTTGTACGGCGGCTCCGCCATGTCCACGGGGCACTTCGGATCGCCGTCCGCTACGACGTGGGCCCACCGGGGACCCTCGAGGCGGGGCCGGTGATCCATGCGGCCAACCACCGCAGCATGGCCGACCTGCTCTTCGCTGCTGCCGCCTTCCACGAGTGGGGCCAGCCCATCCGGTGCCTCGCCTCTGCCGGCTACTTCGAGAAGCCGGGGATCGGACGCCTCCTGCGCGACCTCCGGTGCATTCCCGTCGAGGGCGCCGAAGCGCTCCAGGTCGCCGCTGAGCTCCTGGAAGGGGGCACCTCGATCGCGATCATGCCGGAAGGACGCATCGTCGGCCCGGAGGACTGGGACGAGACGAGGGTGGGTCGACCGCATCCCGGTGTCGGTCGCCTGGCGCTCGACACAGGGTTGCCCGTCGTCGCGGTCGGCGCGGCCGGAACCGAGGAACTCTGGCCAAGGGGACGGACGAGGCCCTACATCCGGCCATGGAACCGCACGCTGCTCACGATGCGCACGCGCTACCTCGGAGCCATAGACGCCGAAAATGTCCGGGACGCCACGGCGATCATCTGGGACGGCGTGAGGGCCTGCGTGGCCGAAGCCGACGCCGCCCGGGCCTGAGGGCGCGCAGTGCGCCCGGCGATGCGAATATCCCCTCAGGCGTGGCTGCCGTGGCCGTGGTCGTCGACGATGAGCAGGTCGTGGGCGTGGTCGTGGCCGGCGTGGTCCCCGAGCATCCGGTCGCCGTAGGCCTCACGGAGCACCGACGGCGTCAGGACCTCGTCGGGGGTGCCCTCGGCGACGAGCCGGCGGTCGAGCACCAGCACCCGGTCGCAGTGGCGGGCCTCGTCCAGGTTGTGCGTGGTGACGACGACGGTCGTCCCGGCCTCCGTCTCCTGGCCGACCACCTCGAGGATCCGCTCCTGACTGGCGAGGTCGAGGCCGGTGATCGGCTCATCGAGCAGCAGCAGCGGAGCGTGGCGGGCCAGCGCCTGGGCCACGAGGGCCCGCTGTCGCTGTCCACCCGAGAGCTCGCTGATCTGCCGGTGGAGGAGGTCGCCGACCTCGAGCCGCTCGACGGCGTCGTCGACGGCCGCCCGGTCGGCGGCGGAAAGCCGGCGGGGGAGCGGCGAGCGGTCGAAGCGGCCCATGCGCACCACCTCGGCGACGGTGAGCGGCAGCCAGCGGTGCTGGTGGTCCTGGGTCACGAGGGCCACCCGGGTTGCGGGGGAGACGACCTGCCCCGAATCCGGGATCAGCAGGCCGGCGAGGACCTCCAGGAGGGTGGTTTTGCCCGATCCGTTCGGCCCCACCAGCGCCGTCGAGGTTCCTGGCTCGAATGCGGTCGACACCGAGTCGAGGGCGATCCGCCCGCCACGCCGAACGGTGACGTCCTGGAGATTCAGGGGGCCCTTGGGCGCATTCATCATGAGAATGATTCTCGCCGGTGTGCCCCACCACCGCAACCCCGCAACCACGGCTACGGGCCGGCGCCCACCGGCGCCTATTCTCCTGCCCGTGACCAGCACCGAGATCGTCGTCGACAAGGATCCGGCCAGCGGCCTGGCCCTCGAGCGCCGTCCCCGCACCGACTTTCCCATCTACATCGGGCCGGCGACCCACCTTGCCGATGAGCGCGCCCGACTGTCGGCGCTGACCTGGGAGCACTTCGACGCCCACATGATGGGCGCCACCATCGGTGCCGAGCTCACGGGCATCGACCTGAAGGGCGACCTCCCACAGGCCGCCATCGACGAGATCGCCGCAGCCCTTGCCGCCTACAAGGTGGTCTTCTTCCGCGACCAGGCGTTCACGCCTGCGCAGCACGTGGCCTTCGCCCGAAACTTCGGTGAACTCGAGGTCCACCCCTTCATCCCCTCGAACACCGACCAGCCGGAGCTGGTGCGCTTCGAAAAAGACGTCGACACCACCGGCTACGAGAACCAGTGGCACCACGACGTCACCTGGCGGGAGTGCCCCTCGAAGGCCACGATCCTTCGGGCCATCCAGGTCCCGGAGGTCGGCGGCGACACCCTCTTTGCCGACATGTACGCCGCCTACGAGGTCCTGTCACCCGACACGAAGGCCGAGCTCGACGAGCTCGAGGTGGTCCACGACTTCGTCCAGGCGTTCGGGCACAACGTGCCGCCGGACCGTCTGGCGGAGATGCGCGAGCTCTACCCGGAGATGACGCACCCGGCCGTCTGCACCCACGAGGTCACCGGCCGCCCGTACCTCTACCTGAACCGGACCTTCGTCAACCGCTTCTCCGGGCAGACGCGTGCCGATTCGGTGGAACGCCTCGACCGGCTCTGCCGCCACAGCGACACGCCCGAATACCAGTGCCGGTTCCACTGGGAACCCGACTCGGTCGCCTTCTGGGACAACCGGGCGGTCCAGCACCTGGCGTGTTCCGACTACTGGCCCGAGACCCGCATCATGGAACGTGCCAGCATCATGGGGAATCGTCCCCGGCGCTGACGCCGGCTACCAGAGTTCGAGCGCCAACCCGGCGGCCAGGGTGGCGCCCAGTTCCCTTGCTGCGTCGAGGTGGGCGTCGGTGAGTTCCCCGCCGGCGATCAGCGGTGGGGCCACCTCCTTCCAGCCCATGCCGGTGGCGAGCGGGGTCACCGCAGCCACCGCACCCTCGCCACCACCGCCGGCCCGCACCGCCAGGGCATAGGGACGACCCTGCGTGTGTTCGAGGCACGGGTAGTAGACGCGGTCGAAGAAGTACTTCAGGGCGCCCGACATATAGCCAAAATTCTCGGGCGTCGAGAGCAAAAAGCCATCGGCAGCCAGCACGTCATCGACGCCGGCATCGAGTGCCCGCATCGAGACCACCTCGACGCCCTCGATGGAGTCGTCCGATGCACCCTCCTCCAGGGCCTCGGCCAGCGCCTGCGCACCGCCGGTGGCCGAGTGCCAGACGATCAACAGGCGGGGCATGCGATCAGGAGGTGGCCGGATCAGAAGTGATAGGGAAAGTCCGACCAGTCGGGAGGGCGCTTCTCGAGGAAGGCGTCACGGCCCTCGGCCGCCTCGTCGGTGCCGTAGGCGAGGCGGGTGGCCTCGCCGGCGAACACCTGCTGACCGATCAGGCCGTCGTCGATCATGTTGAAGGCGAACTTGAGCATCCGCTGGGCGGTGGGGCTCTTGGCGTTGATCGCTGCCGCCCACTCGAGGGCGACCGACTCCAGGTCGGCGTGGTCGACCACCTCGTTCACCATGCCCATGGCGTGGGCCTGCTCAGCCGTGTACTCGCGACCGAGGAAGAACACCTCCCTTGCGAACTTCTGGCCGATCTGGCGGGCCAGGTAGGCAGAGCCGAAGCCGCCGTCGAAGCTGGCCACATCGGCGTCGGTCTGCTTGAAGCGGGCGTGCTCGCGGCTGGCCAGCGTGAGGTCGCACACGACGTGGAGGCTGTGCCCGCCGCCGGCCGCCCAGCCCGGAACCACGGCGATGACGACCTTGCCCATGAAGCGGATGAGGCGCTGCACCTCGAGGATGTGGAGGCGTCCCGTGAGCGCCGGATCGACGCTCTCGGCGGTGTCGCCATCGGCGTAGCGGTAGCCGTCGCGGCCCCGGATTCTCTGGTCGCCACCGGAGCAGAAGGCCCAGCCGCCGTCCTTCGGTGACGGTCCGTTGCCGGTGAGCAGGATCGTGCCGACATCGGTGGTCATGCGGGCGTGGTCGAGCGTGCGGTACAGCTCGTCGACGGTGCGGGGCCGGAAGGCGTTGCGCACCTCGGGTCGGTCGAAGGCGATCCGGACCGTTGCCCGATCGGCATCCCCTCGACCCCGGTGGTAGGTGATGTCCGACAGGTCGAAGCCCTCAACGGGCTCCCAGCGGTCGGGGTCGAAGACCTCGGACACCCCGGCTGTCGACATCACGCTGCTCCTGCCATCGCCGGGGAGCCTATTCCCCGAAGGGTCCCGGTACCTGCTGTGCACCTACGATCGGACCGACGGGGAGGCATGCATGGTCACCATCACCGAGCAGATCACGATCGACGCGCCGGCCGCCGATGTGTGGGCGGTGGTCGCCGCCGCCGAGCGGCAGGCCGAGTGGTTCCCTGGCATGACCTCGTCATCGGTCGAGGGAAACGTGCGCACGATCGGCACGTCGGCCGGCGGTCGACTCCTCGAGGAGATCCTCGACATCGACCACGAGCGGCGGCGCTTCGAGTACCGCATCACCGGGCCCATGCACTTCGACCACCACCTCGGCAGCATCGAGGTCCACGACGACAACGGCGCCAGCCGTGTCGTCTACGGCCAGGAGCTCGAGCCCACGGCACTGACCTATGTGCTTGCCGCCGCCCTGCGGGACGCCCTGGTCGGCCTCCGCGACCTGGTCGAGACGGGCGCCACATCCCGGGGCTGGGACCCTGAGGAAGGCGCCTGATGGCCCGCCGCATCCTGTTCATCACGACCGACCAGCAGCGCTACGACGCCCTGGGCTGCAACGGCGGCCAGGTCGCCTGCACCCCGGTGATCGACCGGCTCGCCGCCGAGGGCGTGCGCTACGAGCGCGCCCATCCGCAGAACGTGGTGTGCATGCCGTCGCGGGCGACGATCGTCACGGGCCAACATGTCCGCAACCACGGGGTCTGGATGAACGGCGTGCCCATGGCACCCGACGCACCGACCGTCGCCAAGGTGCTCCTCGATGCCGGCTGGCGCACTGCCCTGTTCGGCAAGGCGCACTTCGAGCCCCTCCTGGACCCCTTCCTTCGCCATCCCGGGAACCGGCTCGGGGTACTCGGCGCCACCGATGTCGATGGCGCCCCGCACCGGGGATTCGAGCACCTCGAGTTCGCAGGCCACGGTGCGGTGGGCGTCCTGCACCACGGCCGTTGGATGCGCGAGGAGCATCCGGAGCACCTCTTCGACTTCTACCAGGCCCTCGACCGGAGCCTCGAGGTCAATGCCGCCGGCGGCGGCGACTCCGGCGCCCCGCAGGTCCATCACAACCCGGTGCCACGCGACCTGTACCACACCGACTGGGTCGCCGATCGGGCCCTGGCCTGGCTCGACGGGCTCGACGACGAAGAGGACTGGTTCTGCTGGCTGAGCTTCCCCGACCCGCACCACCCATGGGACCCGCCCACCTCCGAGCTGCACCGGGTGCCATGGCGCGACCTCGACCTCCCCGAGGGCTATCCGGAGGACCAGGGGGAACGCGAGTCGCGCCTCGATGCCAAGGGGGCGCACTGGCGACGCTGGTACGACGGGGACCTCGTCTCGAACTACGAGGCACCGGCCCACTGGGTCCCGGCCACGCTCACCACCGACCAGGTACGCGAGGTCAACGCCATGGCCCACATCGAGAACGAGCTGATCGACGAGGCCCTCGGCCGCGTCCTGGCCCGGATCGGGCAGCGTGGATGGGGCGAAGACCTCGACGTGCTCTACACGACCGACCACGGCGAGTTCCAGGGCGACCACGGGCTGCTGTTCAAGGGCCCGTACCACGTCGATTCGCTGATGCGCCTGCCGCTGTTGTGGCGGCCGGCACCCTCGTCGGAAAATGGCCATGGGAGGGGCGCCGTCGTCACCTCACCGGTCGGCCTCCTCGACCTGGCACCCACCTTCTGCACCATCGCAGGCCTCGACGTCCCCGAGTGGATGGACGGGGTGCCGCTGCCACGCGACGAGGTCGAAGCCGCCGCTCAGGGACGCGAGCGCGTTCTCACCGAGTGGGACAGCGCCCACCCCAACGGCACCGAGGTGCACCTCCAGAGCATCTACCGGGACGGCCTGCTGTGCACCCGCTACGAGGAGGGCACCTGTCACGACGGGACCGAGGGTGAGCTCTTCGACCTGTCCGAGGATCCGCTGCAGGCCGTCAACCTCTGGGACGATCCTGCCCGACGCCCACTTCGCGATGACCTGCTGACCGACCTGGACGAGAGCCTGCCGCCCCGGCCGGCCGTCCGACGACGGGCCGAATCGGTCGTCTGAGGCGCAGCTGGTCCGGCAGGCGGCCTAGGTGGCCGATTCCCCGGCGGCGATATCGATCTCGAGGGCCCCTGCCTCGATCAGTTGCTCGACCCTGACAGGGTCCATGCCCAGCTCGTTGATGCAGATACTGCGGGTGTGCTCGCCGAGCCCCGGTGCCGGCCCGAGGAAGGGCGTCGTCATCACGGTGCCCCGGAAGCACGGTCCGTCGAGGGTGAGCGGGCCGAGCGGCGGCTGTTCGACCTCCGGGAAGAAGCCCCGGCCGATGAGGTGCACATCCTCGAGTTGGTCGACCGTGGTGGCGACCGGGGCGGCCGGGATGCCGTGTCGCCGGCAGTCGGCCACCACGTCCTCCCGGGAACGCTCCGCCGTCCAGGCGGCCACGCCGTCGTTCACCGCACGACGATCGGCCAGGCGGGTCTCCGTCGAGGCGAAGCGCTCATCGGCCGCCCACGTCGGGTCGCCCATCGCTGCCCGTAGCGATGCCCAGTCGGCGTCGTCACGCACGCAGATCACACACCAGCGGTCCTCGCCGGCGCAGGGGAACACGCCCCAGGGTGCGCCGCGGAGCGAGTCGTTGCCCATCGGGCGAACCGAGCCGGGAGCCAGCCCCTCGGCGAGGAAGAGGTCGCCGAGCGTGGCCATGAGCGCCTCGACCTGGGCGATCTCGACATGGGCACCACCCCGACCCCGGTTGCGGGCGAAGAGGGCAGCGGTGGCGAACAGGGCGCACACCCTGCCAGCCAGATGGTCGGGGTGGATGGCCGGGCTGCCCGGTGGGGGGTCTCCGTCGTCGAAGTTCCACAGCCAACTCAGGCCGCCCACGCTCTGGATGGTCGGTCCGTAGCCCCTCCAGTCGGCGAATGGACCCCGGCTGCCCATGAGCTGGCTGCTGACCATGACCACACCGGGATTGGTTTCGACGAGGTCCTCGTAGGCCAGGCCGAGGTCGGCCATCTTGCCGGTGGAGTTGTTCTCGATCACCACGTCCGCCCACTTCACCAGCTCCCGCACGACGGCGATCCCGTCCGGGTGCTTGAGGTTGGCCCCGAACCCCCGCTTGCTGCGGCTCGACGAGGCGAACGCCGGCGTCATCTCGCTCCCCATGACCAGCCGGATGAAGTCGGGGTAGGTGCGGCTCTCGACCTTGACCACGTCGGCGCCGTACTCGGCGAGCATCCGGCCGCACTCCACGCCCACTCCGCCGTGCCCGAAGTCGAGGACCCGGAGTCCCTCGAGCGGGAGGGGAGCAGGAGCAGCCACTTCGCTGGCTTCCGCCGGGCCAGACCCGGCGAAGGCCGCCTCGTGCTCGCCGGATGCCGGTGACCGGAAGGCATAGCCCGAGCGTTCCCCGTCGATCTCGCCGAACCCCGCCATGGTGGGACCGACGACGCCTGGCGCCACCTCGACGTCGATGAAGCTGCCCCGTGCGGCGAAGTGCTCGCTGCGCAGTACCTCGGCGGGCTCGAGCATGGGGAGGGCGACGATGCCCCGCCGCTGGGCCTCGACGGAGCCCTCGATCTTGGGACGGTCCGCCCAGTGCTCCCAGAACAGGGGGTTCAGCACGTCCATGTTCATGAGACGGCTGAAGGTGCTCTCCCAGTACTCGTCGGCGAACGCCTCCGGCGAGCCCATCCACTCCCAGAGCGCCCGCCACTGGCGGGGGGCGAGCACGACCTGCCTGACCATGCCGTCGGCGCAGGGGATGTTGGGATACATCACATTGTCGCCCGACCGGACGGTCTGTGGGACGCCGCCGTTGCGCAGGCTGTACGCCGCACCGGGGATCGCCCAGGTGTTCATCTGTGCGAGGACCTCCAGGGCGGAGACGTCGAGGTGCTGGCCACCGGCGCCCCGGTCACGGTGCAGGAGGGCGAGGACCACCGCATAGGCGCCGAGCACCCCGAGCGAGTCATGGGCGACGGAGCCGGGAACGAGCAGTGGCGGCTTCTCGGGGATGCCCGACAGGGACAGCCACCCGGAGCGGGCCACGATCACGTCGTCGGTGGCCACGAGGCCGCTGTCGGGGCCGTCCTGGCCGAAGTCGGTCAACGAGGCCACGACCAGGCCCGGGTTGAGCTCGAGGAGCACGTCGGGGCCGAGTCCTAGCGAGGCCAGATACCCGGGGGCGTGGGACTCGATGAGGACTTCGGCTGATGCCACCAGCGCTCGCAGGCGGTCCCGGTCGTCGGGGTCCTCCAGGTCGAGGATCGTGCCCCGCTTGTTGGTGTTCCGGTAGGCGAAGTACAGCGACGTGCCGTCGGGGGCGAACGGGGGCAGGCTGCGGGACCGTGCCCCGCCCGGAGGCTCGACCCGCAGGACGTCGGCTCCGAGGTCGGCCAGGAGGCGGCCGCAGAGTTCGCCCCGTTCGTCGGCCAGGTCGATGACGCGCACGCCGTCCAGCGGCCGGCTGGCGCCCGTCATGCTGTCGGATCCGGAGGTTCTGCCATGGATGGGGAGTCTGACACGCTGATCCCCGGGGGGAGGACCCGTGCCGGCGGCCGCTCGGGGTACGGTTCGCCCGATGCCTGACCTGCGCGTGCTCTCTCGGACGTTGGTCGTCCTCGCCTCACTGGCGCTGCTGGTTCCGGGCGCCTCGGCCGCCCCCAGCAACGACGACATCCGCGCCGCACGCGACAAGCGTGAGGTCGCCAAGGATCAGGCCGCCTCGTCTGCCGAACTCCTCGAGCTGGTCAAGGCCGAGGACGTCGAGGTGGCCGACGCCCTGCAGGCCCTGGACGACTACGTCGCCCTGCAGCAGGCAAAGATCGCGGCCGCCCGCCAGGCCATCGAAGCGGCGGAGGCAGAGGCGACGCTTCGATGGGTCGAGGCCGAACAGGTGGGCGAGGAGATCGTCGAGCTCCGGGCACAGCTCCAACGCCTGGCGGTCGACGCGTACGTGGGAGCCATGCGGGCAGGCACCCTGCTCGAGGCGGAGGACCTCTCGACCGGCCTTCGGATGGCGGCGATCCTCGATGTGATCACCGGAAACCGCGGCGACCTGCTCGAACGACTCCGCGCACTCGAGTCCGACAGCGAGGACATCGCACGCTCTGCCGACGGTGCGATCATCGACGCCGAGGAGGAAGAACGGGAGCTCGAGTCATCGGTCCTGCTTCTCGCCCGGCGAATCGCCGCCCAGGAGGCGGCCCAGGAGGAGTTGGCGAAGCGCATCGCCGTCCACGAACAGGAGATCCGGGACTTCGAGCGCGAGCAGTACCGGATGGCGATCCTGATCGACAACCTCATCGCCGAGGAGTTGCGCCGTTCGGCGCCGAACCTGACCCAGCAGTCGGCCTCAGGATTCATCTTCCCGGTCGAAGGCAGGATCGGGTCGGGCTTCGGCCCCCGCAAGCACCCGATCTTCGGATCGGTCCGCCAGCACAACGGAGTCGACATGGGTTGCGTGCGCGGGCAGCCCATCTGGGCGGCCAAGGCCGGCAAGGTCATCTTCGCCGGTTGGCGGGACGGCTATGGCAATGTCGTGCTGATCGAGCACGAGGGCTACGTCGTCACTGTCTACGCACACCAGGACAAGCTCTCGGTCTCCAAGGGGCATTCGGTCGATGCCGGCGATCCGATCGGCGAGTGCGGGTCCACGGGCTGGTCCACGGGTCCCCACCTGCACTTCGAGGTCCGGGTGGGCGGCGAGGCCAAGGACCCGCTCCTCGTCCTTCCCGCCTGAGGTCGTTCCCCGGTGCCTGACCGTTCCCGACTGGGCTGGACGGCCGCAGCGGTCAGCACCTGCCTCGGCGTTGCCCTGACCCTTGCCGTGCGCAGCGACGGCCCGCTCCCGGGAGAGGTGGGCCTTGTCCGCTGGGCCCACGACCACACGCCAGGGCTGCTCGACCCCGTGGCCGGCCTGCTCGACGCCCTCCTGACGGACCTGGCCGCCCCGGCGGTGTTCGCTCTCCTCGTGGCGCTGGCGTGGTGGTCGTGGGGCCGTTACCCGGCGGCGGTCCTGGCACTGGCCGGAGCGGCGACGGGCCTGACGCGGATCGCCGACCTCGTCGAGCGTCCCCGACCGACCCCGACGCTGCGATGGAGCGGCTACTCGTTCGGATCCGGCGGCTACCCGAGCGGCCACGCCGTGTTCGTCGTGCTGGTGTTCGGCACGCTGGCCCTCCTGGCACGTCGCCACATCCCAGGTCCGACCGGCCGTCGCATGGCTGCGGCCCTGTGGACCCTCGTCGCCCTCGCCTGCTGGCTGCGGGTGAGCCGCCTCGAGCACTGGCCGGCCGATGTCCTGGGCGGTGTGCTCCTCGCCCTGCCGGCCCTGCTCGCCGTGGTCTGGCTGGAGGCCCGCTGTGCCCGATGGCTGGCGGGCAGCCGCCGCCTCTCGCGGCTGCTCGGCATCTGAGCGAGGGTCGAAAACGGCGAAAGGGGCCCCGAAGGGCCCCATTTCCCCGGAGCGAGCGCTCAGCCGACGAAGGCCGAGGCGAACACCAGGCTCACGATGGTCATGACCTTGATGAGGATGTTCATGGCCGGTCCCGAGGTGTCCTTGAAGGGATCGCCCACGGTGTCGCCGACGACGGCGGCCTTGTGGCAGTCCGAGCCCTTGCCGCCGTGATGGCCGGCTTCGATGTACTTCTTGGCGTTGTCCCAGGCGCCGCCGGCGTTGGCCATGAAGATGGCCAGGCAGAAACCGGTGACCAGGGCGCCGGCGAGGAAGCCGCCAAGGGCATCGATGTTGATGAAGCCGATGGCCAGCGGAACGACGATGGCGAGCGAGCCTGGAATGATCATCTCCTTCAGGGATGCCTTGGTGGAGATGGCCACGCAGCGTGCCGAGTCGGGGTACACGCCCGGCAGTCCCTCGCGCAGGCCCGGGATCTCGCGGAACTGCCGTCGGACCTCTTCGATCATCTGGTGGGCGGCACGGCCGACGGCGTCGATCGTGAGGGCGGCGAACAGGAACGGCAGCATGGCACCGAGGAAGAGGCCGATGAAGACGTCGACCTCGCCGATGTTGAGGGACAGGCTGCCGCCGGCGGCGATCACGGCGAACTCGAAGCTCTTGAACAGCGCCAGGGCGGTCAGGGCCGCCGAGCCCACGGCGAAGCCCTTGGCGATCGCCGCCGTCGTGTTGCCGAGCGAATCGAGGGCGTCGGTGACCTCGCGCACCTCCGGGTCCAGTCCGGCCATCTGGGCGATGCCGCCTGCATTGTCGGCGATCGGGCCGTAGGCGTCGACCGAGACCACGATGCCGGTCGTGGAGAGCATGCCGATGGCGGCCACGGCGATGCCGTAGAGCCCGCCGTCGAGAGAACCCATCTGGTCGAAGGCCATCTCGCCACCCCAGTAGGCGACGCCGATGCCGATGGCGAGCAGTGCCACTGAAGAGGCGACCGACACGAGGCCGGCGGAGATGCCGCTCAGGATCGTGGTGGCAGGGCCGGTCTCGGTCTGGCGGGCGATCTTCTTGACAGGCCCGAATTGGTCAGAGGTGTAGTACTCGGCGGTCTTGCCGAGGGCCCAGCCGGCGACCAGGCCGCCGAGCACGGAGATGGCGAGTCCGTAGGCGTTGTCGAATGCATCGCCGGAGAAGAGCCAATGGGCGAGGCCCAGCGTGGCGAGCACGGTGAGCCCCATGGCCACATTGGTGCCCATGTGGAGGGCCTTGGAGAGGGCCTTCGAGTCGGTGGAGTCGCCACCCTTGACGAAGAAGGAACCGATGATCGAGGCGAGCATGCCCACCAGGGCGATGGCCATCGGGAACACGAGGAGGGAGATCGTCACCTCCTGGGTGGCGTTCTCGGCGGACAGGCCAAGGGCGAAGGCAACGAGGGAGATCGGAGCGAGGATCGAGCCGGCGTACGACTCGAACAGGTCGGCGCCCATGCCGGCGACATCGCCCACGTTGTCGCCCACGTTGTCGGCGATCGTCGCGGGGTTGCGGGGGTCGTCCTCGGGGATGCCCGCCTCGATCTTGCCGACCAGGTCGGCGCCGACGTCAGCGGCCTTGGTGTAGATACCGCCGCCGACCCTGCTGAACAGGGCGATCGAGCTGGCACCCAGCCCGTAGGCGGTCACGACCTCGAAGGCCTGGTCGACCTGGAGCATGAGCACGAAGACGATGTAGACCAGCATCAGGCCGGCCAGCGCAAGGCCGGCCACGCAGAAGCCCATCACGGCGCCACCGCGGAAGGCGATCGGCAGCGCCTTGCCCGGTCCCTCCTTGGCGGCCTGGGTGGTGCGGGCGTTGGCCATCGTGGCCACGGTCATGCCCGCATAGCCGGCGGCGGCCGAGAGCACGGCGCCGGTGACGTAGGTGATTGCCGCTGCGGGCACGATCAGGACGCCGATCAGGATCGCCATGACCACCACGAAGCCGGAGACCCAGATGTACTCCTGCTTCAGGAACGCACGGGCGCCCTTCTGGATCTCGATCATCAGGTAGACCATCCGGTCGTCACCTGGATCGGCTGCCTTGACCTTGGTGTAGAAGTACCCGGCGAGCAGCAGGCCGAGAACGGCCGAAGCGGCCGCCAGGTAGGGGATTGACTCCACGAAAGTTTCTCCTCGATGTGTGTACTCGGGACCGCGCGTTGCCAACCGGCGGATGCTGGAAGGTGCGGGGCCACCCGGCGCCTCGGGATAGCCACCCGGACCGGGACCGGAAGGACGTTAGTGAGCCAGCCCACCCGGTTCAAACATCGCCTCGAAATCGGATATCGACGTGACAGGTGTCGCAGGTGCTGGAACTCGCGCTCCAGACAGGGCAGCATCATGGTGTGGAACCGAATGCAGTGCGAGCCGAGATGATCGAAAGACGTATGGCCCAGTCGCCCGAGGTCGTCCGTCGGGCCTCGTCCGTCGTGGTCCGACGCCTCCTCGACCTTCCGGAGATGGCAGGCAGACGTCGGATCGGGGCCTACCTCGGCATCGGCGGCGAGGTCGATCCGTCGGCCCTGTGCGAGGTGGAACGCCTCGAGGTCGCCCTTCCCGTGACCACGGCCGGCGAGCCGCTCCGCTTCGTGGTCCCCTCCGGCCCGCTGGAGCCCGGCCCGTACGGCATCCGACAGCCGGGCCGGGGACACGAGGTCGATCCGCTGGACCTCGAGGTCATCGTGGTCCCGCTCGTGGCCGTGGACCATCGGGGAAACAGGGTGGGCCACGGGGCGGGCTTCTACGATCGGACCTTCGCCGCCCGACGGGACCGTCCCGCTCCTCCCGTCCTGATCGGCATCTGCCATGCCTTCCAGGTGGTCGGACAACTCGACGCCAGGCCCTGGGATGTCCCGCTCGACGTCATCGTCACCGACGCCGGCATCCACCGACCGGGGATGGCCCACTTCCCGTCCCCGATGGGCGAGGATTAGCCGGTGCGCATCATCGTGGTGGGCGCCGGCGAGGTCGGCACCTACGTGGCCGACCGCCTCAGCAAGCAGGAGCACGACGTCGCCCTGATCGAGATCGACGGCGCCCGATATCGGGCCGTCGACCAGAAGCTCGATGTCCAGATACTGCAGGGCAGCGGCACCGACCCGGCGATGCTCGAGATGGCCGGAGTGCGGGAGGCCGACCTGCTCGTCGCGGTGACCAAGAGCGACGAGGTCAACCTCGTATCGGCGCTGCTCGCCAGGCAGTTCGGTGTCGACAAAACGATCGTCCGCATCGAGTCGAACCGCCTGCGCTCACCGGAGATCGACGCCCTGTTCGAGGGCGCCGAAGACCACCTCGTCATCGATCCCGACCGTGAGGTCGCCGAGGAGGTCTTACGGCTCATGGAATACCCGGGAGCCCTCGACCTGGTCCAGATGGCGGGTGGCGAGGTGGTCGTTCTGGGCGCCCGACTCCCCGGCCACGCCCCGCTCGTCGGCGTATCGCTCAAGGCGCTCGGTCGCGAACTCGAGCCCGACTGGGACTTCATCGTGGCCAGCATCACCCGCACCGAGGAGGGCGCAGAAGCGGAGGCCACCATCATCCCCCGCGAGGACGTGATCCTGCGCGAAGGCGACCTGCTCCGGGTCGTGTGCAAGCGACGGGCGCTTCGTGACGTCACCCAGCGGCTGGGCCTGGCACGCGACATGCCCACCCGGGCACTCCTCCTCGGCGGCGGGCGCACGGCGGAGTTGCTGGCAGAGTCGCTCATCAAGCGGGGCCTCGACGTCGGCATGATCGAGCGCCGACCCGAGCGGGCCGACGAGCTGAGCGCCCGGCTCGACCGGGCGGTCGTCTACAAGGGCGACATCACCGACGCCGAACTCCTCGAAGAGGCCGACATCGCCGAGCAGGACGTGGTCATCGCCCTCACCGGCGAGGACCACGCCAACGTCCTTGCCTGCCTCTACGCCAAGTCGGCCGGCGCCACCAGGGCACGGCGCCGCGGCGACGACAAGGAAGGCCCCGAGACGATCGCGGTCATCCACCGCCTCGAGCTCCTCGAGCTGCTCGAGGCCCAGCAGGTCGACGCAACGGTCAGCCCACGGACCGCCACGGCCAACAGCGTGCTCCGGTTCATGCGCGGGGGCGGCGATTCCGTCGCCGCCGTGGCCACGTTCCTCCACGGCGACGTCGAGGTCCTCGAGTTCGCCGTGTCGGACGACAGCGCCTGCAACGGAGCGACCGTCGCCGACCTCGACATCCCCAAGGGCGCCCTCGTCGGCGCCATCGTCCGGGACGGCAAGCCCCAGATCGCCAGGGGGCGAAGCACACTGCGGGACCGGGACCACGTCGTCGTGATCGCCCGACCGGACTCCGTGGACCGCGTCACCGCCCTCTTCGGGTGACCGGGTAGCGCAGAGCGCCACCCCGCCATGCACACCCTGTTCCGCCGCCCCGGCAACCTGGCCTGGGGGTCGGTCTCCTCGGCCGTCGCGACCGGAGCATCGGTCGGCATCCTCGTCGGCTCGGTCCTCGGCCTCCTCAGCGGGCTCCTCGACCTGACGGGCTCCGGTGAAGACTCCCGGGCACTGCTCATCGCCAGCGGCGTGTCCGGCCTCGGATCAGCCTGGCTGCTCTCGCTGGTGCGACGACCGCGACGACACAGGACGGCCGACATCCTCACCGGGGTCACGGTGGCCTTCCTGGGCATGGTGCTGGTCGGCACGCTGCTCTACCTCGTGACCGGCACCCTGACCCGTCCGGAAGATGCGCTGTTCGAGTCGGCGGCCGGCTTCAGCACGACGGCACTGACCATCCTCGACGCCGACACGCTGGGTCGGGGAATGCTCCTCTTCCGGGCCGGCAGCCAGTGGGTCGGCGGGCTGACCGCCCTGCTCCTCGGCGTGGCGATCCTGCCGGCCCTGAGTACCGGACGCGAGCTCGCCGACCGACGTCGCGACGGGGGACGTCGGCCCCTCGCCCCCTCGGGAGGCGCTGCGGCCCGCAACGTGTTGCGCCTCTACACCGGGTTCACCCTGCTCCTCGTCGCCGGCTACCTCGTCGCCGGCGCCGGGTGCGTCGGATCCGTGGTCCTCGCGGCATCGACCGCATCGACCGGAGGCTTCGTCGGTCCCGGCCGGCCACTGGCGGACCCGGCCGTCCAGGTGGTCGCCATGCTCGGCATGGCGGTCGCCGGTGCGAGCCTCGTCATCGTCTGGCGGGTGGTGACCCGGCAGTGGGCGGGGATCCGGCGGTCGGCAGAACTGCGCGCCTATCTCGGCCTGCTGATCGGGGGCACGCTGCTCCTCGGCTGGTGGTCGCAGGCCAGCGGGTTCGACGAGTGGCGGGAGACGCTGTTCACCCTGCTCTCGGCAGCCACCACCACGGGGTTCCCCATGCACCCCGTCGGCCCATGGATGGCCGCCGCTCCCGTCCTGCTTCTGCTCGTTGCCGCAGTCGGACCGATGACGGGCTCGGCCGGCGGGGGCTTCCAGGTCTTCCGGCTGCTCGGTCTTCTCCAGCTGGCCCGTCGTGAACTCATGCGGCAGCTCCATCCGAGCATCGTCGCCCGCATCCGCATCGGTGGCCTGGTCCTGAGCGAGGCGAGCGTCGGGCGGATCGTGCTCCAGCAGTTCCTGTTCGTGGCCGTCGTCGTCGGAACGACCGGGGTCGTGGCGACCCTCGGACTCGACCTGGCGACGGCCCTCGCCGTCGGTGTGCACGCTGCAGCGACCGCCGGTCCGGTGCGGGCACTCGACGGCACCCTCCTCGACCCGGCGGCCTGGTCGCGACCGGTCCGCCTCGCCCTGGTGCCGGCCATGGTCATCGGTCGGATGGCGCTGTACCCGGCCCTCGTGGCGCTCGGTACGGCGGCAACGGGCGTCCGGGACCGGCTGCGTCCGAGGCGCCGATGGATCGCCTTTCGATCGGAGCGCAACCGATGAAGCCGGCGGCCCGGCGTTGGACCTCGACCACGGCCCATGTCGGAGGCAATGCACTCCTGTTCGTGGCGCTCGCCATGGCGCTGTCCGCCGTCGTCGAATTGGTCGACGGCGACAGGGCCCCGGCCATGTTCGTGGCAGCGGCCGTCACGTTGGCCCTCGGTGCCGGCATGCGGCGTTGGACCCAGACCGGGGTCCTCGACCGTACCGTCATCTTCACCGCCGTCGGGGCGACATGGGTGCTGGTCTCGGTCGTCGGGGCCCTGCCCTACATCCTCGCCGGGACCTTCGCGCGGGACGGAGCGAGCCTCCTGGTCGTCCTCGCCGATGCACTATTCGAGTCGGTGTCGGGATTCTCCTGCACGGGCTCCACCGTCTTCGGCGCCCACAACCCGATCGAGGCACAGGGCTCGGGCATCCTGCTGTACCGGCAACTCACGCAGTGGCTGGGAGGCATGGGCATCGTCGTGCTGGTCGTGGCGGTCCTGCCCTCCCTGGGGGCCAGCGGCCTGGGACTCATCGACGCCGAAGCGCCGGGCGAGGGGGCCGATCGGCTGGCCCCGAAGGTCGTCGACACCGCTCGTCAGTTCTGGGGCGTCTACATGGTCCTCACCGTCGCCGGGGCCTTCCTCTTCCTCGGCGCCGGGATGAACCCCTTCGACGCCGTCGCCCACGCCTTCAGCGCCATCTCCACGGGCGGCTTCTCGACCCGGGACGCCTCGCTCGGCCACTGGGACAGCGTGGCGGTCGAACTCGCCGTGATGGCCGTGATGGTCCTCGGAGCGGCCAGCTTCACGCTCCACTACCTCTCGTACCGGAAGCGCAAGTTCGTCCATCTCGGACACCCCGAATTCCGGTGGTATCTCGGACTGCTCGGCGGATGGACGCTGGCCATCGCGACGTTGCTGACGGCAGACGGCATGGCCTGGACGCGGGCACTGCGCATGGCGGCCTTCAACGTCGTGACCCTGGGGACCAGCGGCGGCTTCGGCAACGCCACCGGCGCCGGTTCCGACGGCGACTTCGCGGCATGGGCGGCGGGGCCACAGGTCCTGCTCCTGCTGCTGCTGGTCGTGGGCGGTTGCACGGGTTCGACCGCAGGAGGCATCAAGGTCATCCGGCTTCGCATCGGCGCAGCGCACGCCTACCGGGCATTGCGTGCGATGCGGAGACCGCGGGCGGTCCTCCATGTCCGCTACGGGAAGGGCATCGTGCCCGAGTCCCTGGTCGAGCGCATCGCCGGGTTCATGGTCGTCTTCGGCATGTTCGTCGTGCTCGGCACGCTGCTGGTCGCAGCGCTCGGCACCGACCTGGTCACGGCCTTCACCGGTGTCATCGGGGCCCTGGGCAACATGGGCCCGGCGTTCGGGGAGGCCGGACCGACGGCGTCCTTCGTGGACGGCTACAGCACGCCTGCCCGCATGGTCCTCGCCACGTTGATGCTCGTCGGCCGGCTCGAGATCTTCCCCATGGTCCTGATGCTGATCGTGCCGTATCGCAGCATCCGTCGCGTGGCGCCGAGGGGTCTCGTCCGGCCGCTCCGCGACCGTCGGCAGCGTCGTTCCGTCAGCGCCTGAGGATCAGGCCCTGAGCAGCTCCTCGAGCAGTGCTCCCAGGAGGGAAACGTCGCCGCTGGCGCACAGTTCACGGGCACTGTGCATCGCCAACTGGGGAGCCCCCAGATCGACGGTAGGAAGCCCGGTGACCGCAGCGGTGACCGGACCGACCGTCGAGCCACACGGCAGGTCGGCCCGGTGGCTGTACGACTGCACGGGAACGCCGCAGCGTTCGGCCGCCAGCCGCACCGTCGCCGCACCGGTTGCATCGGTCGCATAGCGCTGCGACGCATTGAACTTGAGGACCGGCCCGCCGCCGAGTCGCACGGCGTGTGCAGGGTCGTGCCGGTCGGCGTAGTTCGGATGGACCGCATGGGCGCCGTCCACCGAGCACACCAGGGAGGCGGCAGGATCCGGCGACGCACCATCGAGGAGTCGTTCCAGCAGGGAACGCAGGAATGGTGAGGCTGCGCCGGTCGCCGACGTGCTCCCGACCTCCTCGTGGTCGTAGAGCACGATGACGGGCGTGCTCGCTCCCGTGTCGGCACCGACCCTGCAGAGGGCATCGACCGCTGCATGGCAGGACAGCAGGTTGTCGATCCGGGAGGCACTCACGAACTCGTCGCCCGTGCCGGCCAGCGTCGACGGCGTGAGGTCGTGGAGCATGAGATCGAAGCCGAGGATGTCGGCGGCATCGACACCGGCTGCCCGAGCGATCTCGCCGAGGAAGGCACCCTCCTCGAAGTCTCCCAGCCCGGTGATGGGGGAGAGGTGCGTGTGGGGATCCAGGACGAGGCCCTTGGTGTTGACCCCCCGATCGAGGTGGATGGCCAACTGGGGGATGCGGGCGATCGGCCGATCCAGCCTGACCAGCACCTCCTCGAGGCCGTCACCGGCCCGAAGCGCCAGACGGCCGGAACATCCGAGGTCCCGGTCCAGCCATGAGTTGAGAAGGGCACCGCCGTAGACCTCGATGCCGAGTTGACGCATCCCGTGCGCGGAGCGGTCGGGATTCGGGGTGAGGCGGAGGTTGGGGCTGTCGGTGTGGGCCGTCAGCACCCGGAAGCCGGTGACCGCGCCGGGTCCGGCAGCCCATGCGACGAGGCTCCCGGAGGACACCTGGTAGCGCAGCCCCGGACCGTCAGCGGGGGTTCCCTCCACGAACCCGGCCGCCTCGAGCCGGGCAGCCGCCGTATCGACGGCGTGGAAGGGCGAAGGTGATGCGTCGATGAAGGCGCAGAGGTCGGTCGCCTGGTGGGTTGTGTCGGGATCCATGCGCGTATATTGGTCCGTCGGACACGCAATTGGGAACCCATGCCGCGACGATGCGGCCCCGAAACGACCGGAGGGGTCGCCAAGGCAACCCTCGCCCGTCGATTCGGTCCGGTTCCCGGGACGTGCCGGCCGGGCTGCGATCCGGCAACCCCCACGGAGGGGCCGCTTCGACCGATGACGTTCCGGGCGACTTCGAACAGCCACACGATGGTCCGAAGGACATTCCCCAGACCCATGACGACGTCAGCGCCCACACCCCTCACGACCGGCCTTCCCGCCGCTCAGGGCCTCTACGACCCCCGGTTCGAGCACGATGCCTGTGGCGTCAACTTTGTGTGCCACCTCCGGGGCGTCCGTAGCCATGACATCGTGGCCATGGGCATCGGCGCCCTCTGCAACCTCCAGCACCGCGGCGCCCTCGGTGCCGAGAAGAACACCGGCGACGGCGCCGGCATCCTCCTCCAGGTGCCCGACGCCTTCTACCGGGCGGTCGTCGACTTCGACCTGCCACCGGAGGGCCACTACGCCACGGGCATCGCGTTCCTGCCGGGGAACCCTGAACAGGCCGACCTGGTGGTCGCCCGGATCGGGGCACTCGCCGTCGAGGAGGGCCTCGAGGTCCTCGGATGGCGCACCGTGCCCTTCGACGATTCGGCGATCGGCTCGGCGGCGCGGCGTACCGAGCCCATCTTCCGGCAGCTGTTCCTCGCCGGTCCCGAGGGTCCCGACGGCAGGCCGGAGGGCATCGCCCTCGACCGCCTCGCCTACGTCCTGCGCAAGCGCACCGAGCACGAGATCCACGTGCCGTCCCCGGGTGCCTCCGGGGGCGGAGGCATGGGCGCTGCCAGCGAGGCCCACAACGGCGTCTACTTCCCGTCCCTTTCGGCGCGGACCATCGTCTACAAGGGGATGCTCACCACGCCGCAGCTGGCCGAGTTCTACCCGGACCTCACCGACGAGCGGGTCGTCAGCGCCCTTGTCCTGGTCCACTCACGATTCTCGACCAACACCTTTCCGGCATGGCCCCTGGCGCATCCCTACCGACTGGTCGCCCACAACGGCGAGATCAACACCGTGCAGGGAAACCGCAACTGGATGCAGGCCCGTGAAGCCCTGATGGCCACCGACCTCCTGCCCGGCGACCTCGACCGGCTGTTCCCCATCTGCACCCCGGGAGCGAGCGACACGGCGACCTTCGACGAGGCACTCGAACTCCTCACCCTCGGCGGCTACTCGCTGCCCGAGGCCATCATGATGATGATCCCGGAACCCTGGGAGAACCACGAGTCGATGGACGGGGACCGACGGGCCTTCTACCAGTACCACGCCTCCCTGATGGAGCCATGGGACGGCCCGGCGTCCATCGCCTTCACCGACGGCACGATGATCGGAGCGGTCCTCGACCGGAACGGCCTGCGGCCCAGCCGCTACTGGGTGACCGACGACGACCTGGTCGTGATGGCCAGCGAGGTGGGGGTCGTCGACCTGCCGACCTCGAGCATCATCGAGAAGGGACGCCTGCAGCCAGGACGGATGTTCCTGATCGACACCAGCAGGGGGCGCATCGTCCGCGACCACGAGATCAAGTCCGAGCTGGCCGCCGCCCGGCCCTACGCAGCGTGGCTGGACCGCAACCTGGTCCAGCTCGTCGACCTTCCCGAGCGTGAGCGGCAGGTCCGCGAGGAGGGAACCGCCGTCCAACGCCAACAGGTCTTCGGGGTCACCCACGAGGAGTTGAAGCTGCTCGTGGCGCCGATGGCCCGCGAGGCCAAGGAGGCCATCGGCTCGATGGGCACGGACACCCCCATCGCCGTCCTGTCCAACCGGTCACGACAGCTCTACGACTACTTCTCACAGCTCTTCGCACAGGTCACGAACCCGCCGCTCGACGCCATGCGCGAGGAGCTGATCACGGCGGTCTGCGGCACCATCGGCCCCGAGGGCAACCTGCTCGACCCCACGCCCGAGTCGTGCCGCCAGGTCCACCTTCCGCACCCGGTCCTGACCGAGGCCGAACTGGCCAGCATCATCCACATCGACGGCGCCGGGGGCCCCGGCAACTTCCGCACGGTGGTCCTCGACGGCCGGTACGTGGTGGCCGACGGTGGCCCCGGGCTGGCATCAGCGCTCGACCGGCTGCGCAGCGAGGCGTCAACGGCGATCGCCGACGGTGCCAACCTGCTGGTCGTCAGCGACCGCGGCGTGGACGCCGTCAACGGGCCCGTTCCCTCGCTGCTCGCCGTCGGAGCGGTCCACCAGCACCTGATCCGGGAGAAGACCCGGTCGCGCGTCGGCCTCCTTGTCGAGAGCGGCGACGCCCGCGAGGTCCACCACATCGCCCTGCTGCTCGGCTTCGGCGCCTCGGCAGTGTGTCCCTACGTCGTGTTCGAGGCCATCGACGGGATGATCGCCGACGATCTCCACGGGCTGTCCAGCGCCTTCGACGCCGACCGGGTGCGTCGGAACTACGTGAAGGCGTGCGACAAGGGGATTCTCAAGGTGATGTCCAAGATGGGCATCTCCACGGTCGCCTCCTACACGGGAGCCCAGATCTTCGAAGCCATCGGCCTCGGTCCAGAGGTCATCGACGCCTGCTTCACCGGGACGGTGAGCCGACTCGGGGGCGTCGGGCTCGACGTCCTGGCAACCGAGGTGGCGGTCCGCCACTCCCTGGCCTTCCCCGACAATCCCGAGGATCGGGCGCACCGAACCCTCGAGGTGGGCGGCGAGTACCAGTGGCGACGGGAGGGCGAGTACCACCTGTTCAACCCCGAGACCGTCTTCCGCCTCCAGCACGCCACCCGGGAGGGCCGCTACGACGTCTTCAAGCAGTACACGTCCCTGATCGACGGGCAGGCCGAGAACCTGGCGACCCTGCGCGGCCTCTTCCGGTTCCGTACCGACCTGCGCCCACCGGTCCCGATCGACGAGGTCGAGCCGGTGTCGGCGATCGTCCGCCGGTTCGCCACCGGTGCCATGTCCTACGGGTCGATCTCCGCCGAGGCGCACGAGACCCTCGCCATCGCCATGAACCGCATCGGGGGCAAGTCGAACACGGGCGAAGGGGGCGAGGACCCCGAACGGTTCGAGCCAGACGCGAACGGCGACCTGCGCCGCTCGGCCGTCAAGCAGGTGGCGTCCGGCCGCTTCGGCGTGACGAGCGAGTACCTCGTCAACAGCGACGACCTGCAGATCAAGATGGCACAGGGCGCCAAGCCCGGTGAGGGCGGGCAGCTGCCCGGCCACAAGGTGTACCCCTGGATCGCCAAGACCCGTCACTCCACGCCCGGGGTGGGCCTCATCTCGCCACCCCCGCACCACGACATCTATTCGATCGAGGACCTGGCACAGCTCATCTTCGACCTCAAGAACTCGAACCCCGAGTCCCGGGTGCACGTCAAGCTGGTGGCCGAGGTCGGCGTCGGCACGGTCGCTGCGGGGGTCGCCAAGGGGCATGCGGACGTCGTCCTGATCTCCGGCCACGACGGCGGCACCGGAGCCTCCCCGCTGTCGTCGATCAAACACGCCGGGGCCCCCTGGGAGCTCGGACTCGCCGAGACCCAGCAAACGCTGCTCCTCAACGGGCTGCGCGATCGAATCGTCGTCCAGGTCGACGGCCAGCTCAAGACCGGACGCGACGTCATGATCGCCGCCCTGCTCGGTGGCGACGAGTTCGGCTTCGCCACCGCCCCGTTGGTGGTGTCGGGCTGCATCATGATGAGGGTCTGTCATCTCGACACCTGTCCGGTCGGCGTCGCCACGCAGAATCCGGAACTGCGAAAAAAGTTCACCGGGAAACCCGAGTTCGTCGTCAACTTCTTCGAATACATCGCCGAGGAGGTACGCGAGCTGCTCGCGCGACTCGGCTTCCGGACCCTCGAGGAGGCCATCGGCCAGGTCGAGTGCCTCGACGTCGACGAGGCGGTCGCCCACTGGAAGGCCGACGGCCTCGACCTCACACCGATCCTGTACGTGCCCGAGCTCCCGGAGGGTGCGGTCAGGCACCAGGCCACCGAACAGGACCACGGCCTCGAACAGATCCTCGACCGGACCCTGATCGCCGAGGCGGCCCCGGCCCTTGCCGACGGCTCCAAGGTCGCCATCCGGACTGCGATCAGCAACATCGACCGCTCCACGGGCACGATGCTCGGCTACGAGTTGACGCGCCGGTTCGGCGGGGCCGGGCTGCCGGACGACACCATCACCATCGACCTCGACGGCTCGGCCGGCAACAGCTTCGGAGCGTTCGTTCCCCGTGGCATCACGCTGCGGCTCGTCGGTGACGCCAACGACTACCTCGGCAAGGGCCTGTCGGGCGGCCGGATCACGGTCCGCCCACCGGCCGACTCGCCCTTCCTGGCCGAGGAGCAGGTCATCGCCGGCAACGTGATCCTCTACGGGGCGACGGGTGGCGAGGCCTTCATTCGGGGCGTGGTGGGGGAGCGCTTCTGCGTGCGGAACTCCGGTGCGCTGGCCGTCGTGGAGGGCATCGGCGACCACGGCTGCGAGTACATGACCGGGGGCCGGGCCGTCATCCTCGGTTCGACCGGCCGTAATTTCGCAGCCGGCATGTCGGGCGGCATCGCCTTCGTCATCGACGAGGACCGCTCCTTCGCCGGCCGTGTGAACCCCGAGATGGTCCTCCTCGAGGACATCGACGGGGACGACGCCGACTGGCTGCGGGAGGTGCTCGTCCGGCACCAGGAGGAGACCGGGTCCCAGGTTGCCGAGCGGCTGCTGGGTGCATGGGCCGAGGCATCCCACTGGTTCCGCAAGGTCATGCCGACCGACTACCGGCGGGTCCTCGAGGCTGCGGCGGCCGCCCGTGCCGGCGGTCGTGACGAGGTGGAGGCGATCATGGCCACCACGAGGGCCTGAGGAGCCGGCCATGGGCGACCCACGCGGCTTCCTCAAACACGACCGCCTCCTTCCGGAACGACGATCGGTGCCGGTCCGGCTCCGGGACTGGAAAGAGGTCTACGAGCCCTTCCCTGCGAACGACCTCCAGAAGCAGGCCAGCCGGTGCATGGACTGCGGCATCCCGTTCTGCAACGACGGCTGTCCGCTCGGAAACCTCATTCCCGACTGGAACGACCTCATCTACCGGGAGCACTGGCAGGAGGCCTCCGAACGCCTGCACGCCACGAACAACTTCCCGGAGTTCACCGGCCGCCTCTGCCCGGCGCCCTGCGAAACCGCCTGCGTGCTCGGCATCAACGAGCCGCCGGTGACCATCAAGCAGGTCGAGGTCGGCATCGTGGACCGTGCCTGGGCCGAGGGCTGGATCCAACCGCTACCGCCCCAGGAGCGCACGGGACGGCAGGTGGCGGTGATCGGCTCGGGACCCGCCGGGCTGGCCGCCGCCCAACAGTTGACGCGGGCCGGCCACGATGTCGTCGTGTTCGAGCGCGCCGACCGGATCGGCGGCCTCCTGCGCTACGGAATCCCCGAGTTCAAGATGGAGAAGCGGCACCTCGACCGCCGACTCGCCCAGATGGAGGCGGAGGGCACCGGGTTCCGCACGAATGTCGAGGTCGGCACCGACCTCTCGGTCGAGGACCTGCGGTCGGACTACGACGCCGTCGTCCTCGCCTGCGGCGCCACCCAGTGGCGCGACCTTCCGATTCCCGGACGCCAGCTCGACGGCGTGTACCAGGCCATGGAGTACCTCCCGTGGGGCAACCGCCTCCAGGCGGGCGACATCGACCGCTCGCCGATCGACGCAGCCGGAAAGGACGTCATCATCATCGGCGGCGGCGATACCGGCGCCGACTGCCTGGGCACCGCACACCGGCAGGGGGCTGCGTCGATCCACCAGTTCGAGATCATGCCCCGGCCCTCCGATGACCGCCCCGACGCCAACCCGTGGCCCACCTGGCCGATGCTCTACCGCGTCTCGTCGGCCCACGAAGAGGGTGGTGAGCGCGTCTTCGCCGTCAACACCGAAGAGTTCCTGGGCGAAGGGGGCCGCCTGACCGGGCTCCGCACCCACCGGGTGGAGCAGGTGTTCACCGACGGCCGCATGTCCTTCGAGCCCATCGAGGACAGCAACGAGGTGTTCCCTGCCGACCTGGTGTTCCTCGCCATGGGCTTCACCGGCCCAGAACAGGGCCCCCTGACCGAGGGGCTGGGCGTCGACCTCGACGCCCGTGGCAACGTCGCCCGCGACGCCGCCTACGCCACCAATGTCGAAGGCGTGTACGTCTGCGGCGACATGGGGCGGGGGCAGTCGCTCATCGTGTGGGCCATCGCCGAGGGGCGCTCGTGCGCCGCCGAGGTGGACCGCCACCTGACGGGTGCCACCCGCCTGCCATCACCGATCGCACCGACCGCAGCGCCACTGCGCTGAGCCGCCTACCGCATCGTCGGCGCTCAGAAGGGTTGCGCGTCGATGAAGCCGAGGGCTGCGTCGATGAAGCCGAAGTCCTTCGGGGTGGCGAAGTGGTCGACCCCCGGGAGCATCACGAGCCCCGCGTCGGGCAGCGCATCGACCAGTGGCTCG
>Ga0209554_1000145_pt1 | contig 56548 bp, 62 predicted proteins | sample MarorgKNORR_S2LV_5_FD_188221 | JGI IMG/M metagenome (GOLD analysis project Ga0209554, IMG submission 188221) | Marine microbial communities from the Southern Atlantic Ocean, analyzing organic carbon cycling - Bottom_A/KNORR_S2/LV (SPAdes) (version 2) | ecosystem: Environmental > Aquatic > Marine...
GTGGTGGTCGGGGGGAGCGTGGTGGTGGTCGTGGTGGTCGTGGTGGTCGTGGTGGTCGGGGGGAGCGTCGTGGTCGCCGGGGGGAGCGTGGTGGTGGTCGGGGTGGTCAGCTCCCGGGTCAGGGAACTGGACGCACAGGAGGCCAGCAGGAACGCTCCGACACCCAGAACGACGAGACGCAGTTTCAGCATGGGGCAAGTCTTCCAGACGGGAACGGGGACGTCAGGGCAGCATCGCCGGGGCGATGAGATAGTCGGGGTCCGCCTTGCGGGGGCCTTCTCGGCGGGCGAGGGCGGCCTCGACGGCCGGCGCCAACCGCTTCTCCTTGGCGGCGACGAGGCCGGGGTCGCGTTCTTTGAACTCCGGCATGACCTCTCTGGCGAACAGCTCCATCGACTCGCAGATGTCCTCGTGGCGGTTGCGGCCGGCCTGGCTGATGAAGATGACCTGGTCGATGCCTGCCTCCTCGTACTGGCGCAGCAGCGGCCGGATCTGGTCGGGGGTGCCGATCGCCCCGCGCAATGACAGCACGCCTTCGTCGCCCTCGAGCTGGGCGCGGAGTTCGACGTTCTTCTGGGCGGCGGTCGCACGGTCGAAGCCGTAGGCGCTGCGGTTCTTCTCGAACTCGGCCCATACGTCGGTGACGCCGGGCTGGTGCTGTCCGTAGACGTAGTAGTGGCCCAACGAGTAGCCGAAGAAGTGGACGCCGTCGATGCCCCGGTCGATGGCGGTGGCCTCGTCCTCGTGGCACATCAGGGGCAGGACGCTTGCCATGTTGGCGTTGACGGCGAAGCCGGCGGGCACGCACTCGTCGGAGGCGATGGTCGAGTAGTAGTCGTCGACCCAGAACCTGGCCTCGTCGGGCTCGACGAAGGCGAAGGTGAGCGCCCCCACGCCCTTGGTCGCCGCCAGGTGGATCGTCTCGCGCTGGCTGCAGGCCACCCACAGGGGCGGGTGCGGCTTCTGGTACGGCTTGGGGACCACGTTGCGGGTCGGCATCTGGAGGAACTCGCTGTCCCAGCCGGCGAACGGCTCCTCGACCATCATCCTGCTGGCGGCCTCGATGTGGTCGAGCCACTGTGCCCGCTTGGATGCCCGGTCGACGCCGAAGCCCTCCAGCTCGGCCCTCGACGACGATTCGCCGGTGCCGAAGTCGACCCGGCCGTCGGAGAGCAGGTCGAGCGTGTTGATGCGCTCGACGACCCGGGCGGTGTGGTTGTAGGCGCCGGGGAGCAGGACGATGCCGTGGCCCAGGCGGATGTTGGTGGTGCGCTGGCTGGCGGCAGCGAGGAACACCTCGGGTGCCGAACTGTGGCTGTACTCCTCGAGGAAGTGGTGCTCGACCTCCCAGACGTGGTCGAAGCCCAGTTGGTCGGCCAATTCGATCTGGTCGAGGGCGTCCTTGAGCAGTCGGTGCTCGTCGCCCTCTTCCCACGGCCGGGGAATCTGGTGCTCGTAGAAGATGCCGAACTTCATGGCCTGAATCCGCCCGATTCCATGGTCCGGACCCTAGGTGGCGGCCCCTGCCCGAGCCGTATCGGCCGGTCGGTAGCGCATACCATGGGGGACGGCAACAGACCAGGTGTCGGTGGCAGGGAGGTTTTGATGCGACGCAATGTGGTGATGGCGATCGTCGGTGGCGTCGTGGTGCTCGCAGTCGCCGTCTGGTTCTTCGTGCTGCGCGACACCGCTCCGCCGCCACCGGACCTCGGCAGTGCCGCCAAGGTGGCCGCCGCCGCCCAGACCACGACGACCGAGGCGCCCACCACCACGACCGAGGCGCCCACAACGACGACCGAGGCCACGCCCACCACGACGACCGAGGCGCCCACCACGACGACCGAGGCCACCACGACGACCGAGGCCACAACCACGACCGAGGCACCGGCGGTCGGACTCTCCGGCACCTGGACGGTTGACACGTCGATCGGCTCGTTTGCCGACTTCACCAGCACCTTCATCGGCTTCCGCGTCAACGAGGAACTCGGTCGGGGCATCGGCAGCACCACGGCCGTGGGTCGCACCCCGGTCGTGTCCGGCACGTTCGAACTCGAGGGCAGCACGCTGGTCGCCGCCGAGATCGTCGCCGACCTGAGCAAGATCCGCACCGACCGCGCCGGACGGGACGGCAAGGTCAAACAGGCCCTCGACACCGGCAGCCACCCGGAGGCGACCTTCACGCTGGCCGGACCCCTCGACTTCGGTGACCTTCCGGTCGAGGGCGCCGAGATCGTCGTGATGGCGGCTGGCACCCTCACGATCAAGGGAGTCACCAACGAGGTCCAGATCGACCTGGCCGCCACGCTCATTGGCGAGATCGTGACCGTCGTCGGCACCTTCGACATCGTCTTCGCCGACTACGGGGTCGAGGCGCCCTCCGCCCCGATCGTCGTGTCGGTCGAGGACCACGGGGTCGTCGAGATCCAGTTGTTCCTGACCCGATAGCCCGTGGGGGAGACACGAGGAGTTCCGCCTCGGCGGCCGTTCGGGACGTTCGCCCCGTTGCACCACGTCTCCTTCGCGCGGTTCCTGTTGGCCAACACGGTGAGCACCGTGGGCCAGTTCCTGCAGGGTCTGGCCGTGCCCTTCCTCATCAACCAGATGACCGACTCGAACACCTGGGTCGGAGCAGCGGCGTTCGTCTCGCTGATCCCCGCGGTCGTGACGACGCCGATCTCGGGCACGCTCGCCGACCGGATCGACCGGAAGCGGATCCTCGTGGTGGCCTACGTCCTCCAGGGGTGCATCACCGGCGGCCTCCTCGTCCTCCACCTGGCCGACCTGCTCACCCCATGGAGGATCCTCTGGCTGCTCCTGGCCTCCGGCGCCGTTGCCGGCTTCCAGTGGGCCCCCATACAGAGCCTCAGCGCCGTGCTCGTGCCCCGGGAGATGCTGCCCCAGGCGATCCGCCTGCTCTCGATCTCCTTCACGGTCGGTCGCTCGGTCGGCCCGGCGACGGCGGCCCTGATGCTGGCGTTCGCCGGCCCCGGCCTCGCCTTCGCCGGGACCGTCGGCTGCTACCTGGTCGGCCTGGCGCTGCTCGCCACCGTGCGCTGCCACTGGGAGCCCGGCGATGCCTCAGAGCCCTTCTTCGCCCAGTTCCGGGCAGGCATCGCCTATGTCCGGGCCAAACCGTCCATCCTTCTGGCACTGCGCCTCTCGTTCACGATGGCCTTCCTCGGTGCGGCCTTCGCCTATTCCCTGACCGCCAGCGTGGCGGACGACCTCTTCAGCGCCGGGGGCGGTGGCCTGGGCGCCCTGGCCCTGATGCTGGGCCTCGGATCCGTGCTCGGCGGCGTCTACATCTCGGGACCCGGAGGTCAGGTCCGGCGATCACGCCTCGAAGCGGCAGTCGCCCTGATCTTCGCCTTCGGCATGCTCATTGTGACCGCCACGCCGTGGTTGTACGTCGGCTTCCTGGGCTATTTCGTGATGGGGATGGCGCACATGCTCCACGGCGTCACGGTGAACACGGCGCTCCAGCTGCAGTTGGACGAGGAGTACCGCGGACGGGTCATGTCCGTGTGGCTGGTCGCCCTGCTCGGTGGTCTGCCGCTGGGGTCATTGGCCGGCGGCGTGCTCGGCGACCTCCTCGGGATCCGATGGGTGATGCTCGGCTATGCCGTGCTGCTCGCCGGAATAGTCAGCAGCATGGCGAGAGGCGCCGGACTCGCCCTGCTCGACGACGAGGGTCTCGGGGCCTGAAATCGTCGGAAAATTCGCCTCGAGATATCCGCGCTTGCCGAATGGGCCGATCGCGAGGGACAATGGGCATGCCCGTGAAGGAGGCAGTGGTGACTGATCCAACAGAAGCATCCGAGCGACTGCTCGAGGCGATGACTGCGCTCGAAGACCTTGCGCACGTGAGCACACCCGCGCAGGCGGCCGAGGACCTGGATCCGATCGTCCTGCAAGCGTTCTGGCGCGAGTGGCCGCACACCAGCGTCTGGGCGGGCACACTGTGGCGGTTGCTGAACCGGGACCTCGAACAGCCGGCGTCCCAACAGAGCGATCCAGAACTCGATGAAGTGGGAGGAACAGGCTGATGGTCGAAGTACGTGAGGTGATGTCCCCCGACGTCGCCACGGTCGAGTCGGATGCATCGATCGCCGATGCGGCGAAGTGCATGGTGAAGGGCGGCTTCGGTTCCGTGATCGTCCTGCAGGGACGGATGCTCATCGGGATCCTCACCGAGCGCGATGTCCTGCGCGCCGCCGCCGAGGTGAACGACCTGTCCACCGCATCGGTCGAGGCATGGATGACCCCCGACCCGGAAACCGCCGAGCCCGACCTCGAGACCGAGGACGCCGCCGGGTTAATGCTCTCCCGCGGCTTCCGCCACCTGCCGGTCACCCAGGATGGCGACCTTGTCGGCATCGTCAGCCTGCGCGATGTCCTGAGCGCCCGCATCGGGCGTCGCTAGCCCACCTGCCGCAGCGACCGTCGGCCAGGTCCGGCTCCCGTGGCGACGAACCCCCAGGACCGGGCGCGCCGCACCAACGACGCATGGACCGCCGGCCCCGTCTACGCCATGGTCCGGGCGACCGTCCGGTGCCTCCTCTGGCCGTACTTCAGGGTCCGGACCACGGGGCGTGAGCACATCCCCGTCGACGGCCCGGTCATCCTTGCCCCGGTGCACCGTTCGAACCTGGACTCGTTCCTGCTGTCACCTCTGACCCGCCGCCGCCTACGCGCCCTGGCCAAGATCAGCCTGTTCGAGAGGCAGCCGCTGGCCTGGTTCCTCGCCTCGTTGGGAGCGTTCCCCGTTCGGCGCTCGGGTGCGGATCGGGAGTCGATGCGGGTGGCCCGCGACCTGCTCGCCGAGGACGACCTCCTGTTGGTGTTCCCCGAGGGGACCCGGAGCGACGGGCCGCGGATAGCCGAACTCTTCGACGGCACGGCCTGGCTGGCAGCGAAGGCCGGCGCACGGGTCGTGCCGGTCGGCATCGCCGGCAGCGGCGACGCGATGCCGGCGGGTGCGAAGTTTCCGAAGCCGCGGCGGATCCGGCTCGTCGTCCATCCGGCACTCGAGCCTCCCGAGCCCAGGGCACCCCGGAGTGCGCTCAAGGCATGGACGGCCGAGCTGGAGTCGTCCCTGCAGGCCGCCCTCGACGAGGCGAACGCCGGAATCTGAGCCGGGACCTGCCCGGGACCTGCCCGGGATCTGCCCGGGATCTGCCCGGAATCGATGCGGATGCCGGTCGGGGGTGGTTCCCGTGCGAAGGTGGCACCGTGGAGCGGCAGGTGCTCGTCGGTCGGGCGACAGCGGCGTTCGCCATTTCCCTCATGGCGTTCGGCCCGATCATCGTCAAGGTCTCGGACCTGTCCGAACTCCGCTTCGTCTTCTGGCGCCTGGTTGCAGCGCTGGTCGTCTACCTGGCGTTCCTCGCCGGCCGCGGCGGCCGCCTGTCGCTGGCTGCGCTCCGAACGTCGTTCTGGGGCGGGCTGCTGTTCGGCCTCAACCTCGTGCTCTTCATCACCTTCATGCGCCGGACGAGCGCGACGCATGCCGTCGTCATGGGCTCACTGCAGCCCATCGTGCTCCTGGGCGTTGCGGGTCCGCTGTTCGGTGAGCGCCCCCGCCGGTCGCTCTACCTCTGGTCGCTGCTCGCCGTCGGCGGCGTCGTCGTCTCGTTGCAGGGCGGCGACCCCAGCGGCGTGGCGACCAGGTCGGGCGACGCCCTCGCGTTCGTCGGGATGCTGTTCTGGTGCGCCTACTACGTCGCCAGCAAGCGGGCTCGTGCCACGCTCGATTCGGCCACCTATCAGGTGTGCCTCACCCTCGTGGCGACCGTCGTCATCCTGCCCGTGGCCCTGATCTCCGGGCACGGGATAGCACCACCGTCTGGCGCCGACTGGTGGCCGGTGGTCCTGATGGCGGCGCTTCCCGGCACGGGCCACCTGCTCACCAACTACGCCCACGGCTACGTCTCGTTGACGGTGATGGGCCTCATCAACCTGCTCTTCACGGTCATCACCCCGTTCTACGCCTGGTGGCTTGTGGACGAGGCGCTCGGTGGCATGCAGGCACTGGGCATTGTCATCGTGGTGGCGACCCTCGCCATGGTGGTGATCCAGCCGTCCGAGCAGCCGGCGGACGACGTCTCCGGCCGTCCCAGTTAGCCGACCAGAATCCGCATCATCCAGTCGGCGACTGCGAACCGGTCCGTGCCGTCGTCGAGCGTCGCCATGGCGTCGTTGGCGGCCTCTTCGCCGATGTTGATGAACCGGCCGGTGTAGAGGTCGCGTGCGAAGTCGGTGCCGAACTCAGGGTGGCCCTGGATGCCGATCATGTGGTCACCGATGGCGAATGACGCCACGGGGCAGTGTGCCGCCGCCGATGTCAGCCGTGCCGTGGCCGGTAGGTCCACGACCTGGTCCCGATGGCTGTAGGCGATCCTGAAGCCGCCGTCGACCGGTGCCGATGCCGGCGAGGGGTCGACCATCTCGGCGTGACGGACACCGACTCCCCAGCTGCCGGTGTTCCGGACCGTGCCGCCGAGCGCCAGGGCGATCGCCTGATGGCCGAAGCAGACGCCGACGGTCGGCGCCTGTGCGGCGTCGAGGACGCGGATCAGGTCGAGCAGTTCGGCGATCCACGGGTCGTCGTCGAATGCCGCAGCGCGGGCGCCGGTCACCAGCCAGCCGTCCTGCTCTCCGGGGTCGCCTGGAAAGCGGCCGGCGACCAGGTCGTAGTCGGTGACCACGACCTCGGTGTCGCCGTGGTTGAGAAGTTCGGTGAACAGTTGCTGGTAGCCGCCGTAGCGGCCGAGCCGGTCGCCGCCGACCTCGTCACAGCGCAGGAGTCCGATGCGCACGGTCAGGCATTCTCGGAGCGCAGGAACACCGGTCCGGGCCAGCGGGCGACCAGGTCGTCGACCACATCGGAGTCGGACCGGACGGGGATCACGACCTGTCCGTCGCGCTCTGGAATCGCCGTCGAGAGGTCGTCGGTGGTGGCGTAGCCGAAACCCAGGACGATGGCGGCGGTCGCCCGGACATCGGCTGGGCCGCCGGTGATGCGATGGTCGATGAGCATCGTGCCCCCGACGACGAAGTCCTGTGGTCTGCTCGCCGGACCGAAGATCAGGAGATCACCGTTCCAGGTGTCGGAGAAGGGCCGCCACGATGCGCCGGCATAGACGGCGAGCGGCTCGGGCAGGTTGTCGCCGACACGCTCAAGGGACGAAGGGAGGTCGATCTCGGTGCGGACGGCGACCACGTCGGGGGCGTTGACGGTATCGACGTCGACCGATGCGAGCGCCGCCTCCGAGCCCACGAGGATCAGGGTGGCGTCGAAGGATCGGGCCATGGCCGCCGAGGGGTGCAGGGCCTCGTGGGCCCGGTCACTGCCGTCGAGGGGTACGAGCAGGTGCGAGTACATCGGGAGCGAGCGTATGCGCCGCCGTTGGGCAACAGGGAGCCGTGGGGCGGTTTCGTCCGGTCCGAGGTCGCACCCGGCGGCGGGGAGGGCGAGACTGCGCGGATGCAGCGGGGACTCTTCTACGCGGTCGGGGCATTCTCCCTCTGGGGAATGTCGCCCGTTTTCTGGAAGTTCCTCGGGCACGTGCCTGCGGTCGACATCCTCGGGCAACGGGTGGTCTGGACGTTCGGCTGCGTCATCCTGATCCTGGTCGTGCGACGCTCCTTCGGCCGGATGATCGAGGCGGCGGCCAGCCGTCGCGTGCTGGGCCTCGAGTGTCTCGCCGCCGTCCTGGTCTCGTCCAACTGGCTGCTCTGGGTCTGGGCCGTCACCTCCGACCACGTGATCGAGGGCAGCCTCGGCTATTTCATGAACCCGCTGGTCAGCGTCGTGTTGGGGATGCTGTTCCTCGGCGAGTCCCTCCGGCCACCCCAGTGGTTCGCGGTCGGCTTGGCGGCGGCCGGCGTGGTCTGGCTGACCGTGCAGGTGGGGACGCTGCCATGGATCGCGCTCGTCCTGGCGTTCACGTTCGGCTTCTATGGCCTCATCAAGAAAAAACTCGACCTGCCCCCCTTCGAGGGGCTCGGCATCGAGATGTCGGTCCTCGTCCTGCCCGCCGTGCTGTTCCTCGTCCTGCGGGCGGCAGCAGGGCACGGATCGATGGGCATCGGTGTCCCGATGGACAGCGCCCTGCTGATCGCAGGCGGACTTTTCACGGCAGCACCGCTGCTGCTGTTCGGTGCCGCTGTTCGGCGGGTGCCGTTGTCGGTGATCGGGCTCACGCAGTACCTGGCACCGACCATCAACTTCGTGCTCGGAGTGGCCGTCTACAACGAGCCGTTCGACAAGATGAGGCTCGTCGGCTTCGTCGCCATCTGGGCCGGGCTGATCGTGTTCTCGCTGGACTTCCTCCGGAGTGCCCGTCGGATTCGCCGGACGGCCTGACGCTGGTCAGACCCGAACTGCTGCCAGCACCTCGGCGGCGAACGCCGGGGCCTCTTCGTCGAGACGGCGGCGGTTGAGCGACCGTGCGGCGATCACGTCGGCACCATGGCCCTCGAGCAGGTCGGCCAACTTGTCGGCGGCGTTGCCCGGGTTGACGGCGTGGGTCATGAAGGCGACGACACGCTTGTTCCAGAGCCGGGGGATGGAGCGCACCTTGCCGGCATCACCGGGGCGGTGGCCGAACAGGATCAGGCCGTCGACCCAGGTGCCGATGAAGATCAGGTCGGCGTCGGCGAGTTCCTTGAAGTCGATGTTGGTGACCGGGCGGACGGCGACGGTGTTGCCAGCCGCTTCGACGGCCCCACCGATCAGTTCGGCGGCCCGACGCGTGTTGCCCGTACGGCTCTGGTGGATCACGACGACGTTCACAGATTCAATGACTACCAGTGTCGGCTCCCGAATGCACGCACGCCTGCGGCTTGCGACCGAACGGATGCCAAGTCGTACACTTCGTGCCGTGCCCCTCTACGACTACCGCTGTTTGACCTGCGACTCGGTCTTCGAGGTCCGGAGGCCGATGTCCGAATCCGGCGATCCGGCCACCTGTCCCTCCGGCCACGAGGGTGCCCGTCGGCTGTTGTCCGTGTTCGCTGCGGTCGGTGGCGCCGGTCAGGGATCGCCGGCTCCTGCTTCAGGTGGCCCGATGTCGGGCGGCCCCATGGCAGGCGGGTGTGGCGGGGCCTGTGCCTGCCACCCCGGCTGAGACCCGGTCGACCACCGAAGGGACCAGAACGTGCCGGGACGCCTCGACGGGAAGATCGCCTGCATCACCGGTGCCGGATCCGGCCTCGGGCGGGCCATCGCCGAGCGGTTCGCCGCCGAGGGGGCGACGATCGTGGCGCAGGACCTCCGGGTCGAGTCGGCCGACGAGACGGTCGCGTTGCTCCCCGACGGCGACCACATGGCTCAGGGTGGCGATGTCGCCGACCCGGATGCCGTCGCCGCTGTGTTCGCGGCGATCGACGAACGCTTCGGGCGACTCGACATCCAGGTCAACAACGCCGGCGTCGATCGGCTGCCGAACGACGGGTTCGACCGGATGCTGGCCGGTGAGGGCGCCCAGATCCTGCTCATGGAGCACCGGGCGTTCACCCGCATGCTCGAGATCCACGTCGGCGGCACGTTCGCCTGCACGCAGGGGGCCGTGGGGCTCATGCACGACGGCGGCTCGGTCATCACCATGTCGAGCATCGCCGGAATCGCCGGCTGGGGACCCGTGCACTACAGCGCGGCGAAGGGAGCGATCCTCTCCTTCACCCGGGCGGCGGCCCGCGAGCTGGGCGCCATGGGCATCCGCATCAACGCCATCGCCCCGGGCGTGATCGACACGCCGATGACGGCGAAGATCGACGATGCGATGTTGGCGCCGATGATCATGATGACCCCACTGGGTCGCAAGGGCACGGCCGACGAGATCGCATCGACCGCCCTGTTCCTGGCGTCGGACGACAGTTCCTTCATCACCGGCCAGTCGATCTCACCCAACGGGGGGATCGTCACCGTCTGAGCGGGACCCGGCTGCCGGCCCCTCGTCAGGAACGGTCCAGGTCGACGAGGTGGGTCTCGGCCTCGTCGGGTGTGAGCCCCATCTCCGCCATGCCCTCGGCCAGTACCTGACGGTAGGTCAGGCTGGGCGGGCCCGGCGGCGGGGGTGCCGACGAGCCGAACGTGATCGCCGGGTGTCCGTCCATCGGCTCCATGCCGATCAGCAGGTCGATCACGCCGTCGATGACGACGACGGCCTCGCCGGGGCCGGGAGCCTGCTCGGGCAGGGTCGCTGCGTCGGTCGGCATCCGGTTCTCCTGGGCGACGATGTCGCGCAGTTGTGCGTAGGCGATCAGCCACGCCCTCCCGACGACGGGTAGGGCGTCGGGAGGCAGGGGCTCGGCCGGGCAGAGGCAGCAACCGCCGTCCCAGCGGACGGAGTGTCCACCGAAGTGCACGGGGTGGGGAACCACCACCCGCCGGTCGTCGCGGGGAGGGGTCGGGTCGGTGGCCGGCCGGTGGGGACCCCAGGGCCGGTCGTCGCCGCAGCCGACGAGATAGGCCATCATCCGGTCGGTCAGCAGGTTCGAGCCGTAGGCGACGTACCAGACGAGGCGGGGGTCGCTCACGGAATCACGAGGAGGGCGTCGGCGGCTGCCCAGCCGCTGGCGACAGCGGCGTCGGCCAGCATCCCCTCGGGTCCCACCCAGTCGCCTGCGACGAGCACGCCGGGCCGACCGGCGGCTTCGATCCCGGGTCGTCCGGCGAGGCCGCCCTGCGCCGCCAGTGGAATTCCGTGGGCGACGGTCATGGTCTTGAGGAAGCGGTCGGCCAGCAGCGTGGAGGCCTGGACACCGCAGGTGGCGGCAAGGTCCTCGAGGGTGGCACGGTTCACGTCTGACGGGTCGTCGTCATCGGGGTGCAGGTATCGGGCTGCGCAGGCGATCGCCTGGTCGCCGGGTGCCAGCCGGGCCGGCGGCCCGTGGACCGAGAAGTAGACGGGCCGGTCGATCCCCAGCACGAACCGGTGGTCGGGTGGCCGCTCCAGGGCGAGGTCGAGCACGGCGGCGCGAACCGGCGGGCCGGCGGCTCGGGCCAACCCTGTGGCGCCGGCGAGCCGCTCGGCCGTCTCGGGACCCCCTGTGGCCACGATGGCGGTCCGGGCCGAGAGGTCCTCGGTCGCCGTCCGGATGGTGAGGTGGGGGGCGTCGCCGAGCACACCGGTGACCGACCCGTTGTGCCGGAACACGACCCCGGCGGCCTCGGCCCTGGCAGTGAGCGCATCGACGAGTTCCTGCCAGCCTCCGTGGAGGTACAGCACGCCGTCGCTGAGCGCCATCGAGAGCTGGCGGATGGCAGCACCGGCGCTGAACATCTCGGGGCAGTCGGCGTAGGTGGCCAGGCGGATGAGGGCGGCCAAAAGGTCATGGACGGCAGGGCGGGCGGTGACCGAGTCGAGCCAGTCGGCCACGGTGACCTCGTCGAGCGGGACCGGGTCGATGCGGGGGAGTCGGGCCAGCAGGGCGCCGACCGCCAGCTTCTCGACCGGCGACAGGAGCGACGTGCGCAACAGGGACACCGGCCCGGCGGGGAGCAGGTGGAGCCGGTCGTCGTAGAGGCCTCGGGTGCCCCTGGTCGGGGGCGCCTCGCCTTCGACCGGGATACCGAGTTTCCGAAACGCCCGGCGGGCATGGCCGTCGACGTAGAGGGCGTGTGGGCCCTGGTTCACGAGGTGGTCGCCGAGCAGCGATGTGCGGGCCCGACCACCGGGTGCCCCGAGACCGTCCAGCACGACGACCGACCGTCCGGCATCGGCCAGTCGGTTGGCGGCGGTCAGCCCGGCCAGGCCGGCCCCGATCACCGCAGTGTCGAAGGTGTGATTGCTTGGCGTGTCCACGGTCCCCTCGTCGGTCTCGGGTGTCTGGTGAGGCCCAGAGTCTGGCATTCCGGTCGTCCCGGGTGGGGATCGAACGATCAGGGGAACAGGCCGTCGAGCGCGGACGCCACGGAGACGTCGGCTGGGGCATCGGACCCGCTGAGGTGGCCGAGCCAGGTGAGGCTGACCCAGCCGTCCATGACGGCGCCGCCGTCGGTGTCGGGGTCGAGGGGCAACGCCTCGCCCCAGTCCATCCGGACCCGGTAGGAGCCCTCGTGGCCCTGCTTGGGCTCGAGGCCGGCGGTGCTCAGCGAGCGGGGCGGATGTGCTCCGACGGGTGTCTCCTTCCAGCCCCGCATCTGGTCGATCGGCAGGTTGGGCACGTTCAGGTTGAGGACCGACGGCTGGGCCGGCGGGTCGGTGACGATCGCCCCGACCGCCACGGCGGCGATCTCGGCGGCGCTGTCCCAGCGCTGGTCCGCGAGCGTTTCCTCTCCGCCCTGGCCTTCGATGCCCCAGCCCGTGACGGCCTGGCTGACCGCCACGCCGGTGATGCCGCCGTTGCGTGCGGTCAGGGCCGCCCCGACCGTTCCCGAGTGATAGACGGAGCGTCCGACGTTGCTGCCGGGGTTGATGCCGGCGACGACGAGGTCGAACGGGTCGCCGAAGAGTCCGATCCGGCTGTAGATGACGCACAGGCCGGGCGGTCCGCTGACCGACCAGGCTCTGTCGATGCCGTCGATCCGGGCCTCGTGGACCTCGGGGCGGATCAGGTGCAGCGCACCGAGCGAGGCGCCGGCGCCCGAGTACTCCTGGTCGGGGGCCACCACGGTGACGTCGCCGAGGGGCCGCATCGCACGGGCGAGGACGTGCAGGCCGACCGAGTCGATGCCGTCGTCGTTGGTGACCAGTATTCGCATGCCGGCGAACGTACCGGGGGTGTGGGGCCGACGCCCCAGCGGCCAGCGGGAGCGCTCAGGTCAGGTGCCCAGGCGTGCGCTGAGCGTCTCCCACTCGGACATCAGGGCGGCGGCGCGGTCGCGGGCGACATCGTGTGCGGCGACCGCGGAGTTGACGGCCTCCTGGTCGGAGTAGAGGTCGGGGTCGGCGAGCACCGCCTGGGTGGCGAGCACCTCGGCTTCTGCCTCCTCCCATGCCTTCTCAGCGCGCTCGAGACGCTTGCGGAGCGCATGGTCCGGGTCCCTCGTCTTCGGAGCCTTCTTCGACTTCGGTTGGGGCGCCTGTCGTTCGGGCTTCGGCGCAGGCTTGGGCTTCGGGGCCGCCTGGGTCGGATAGAGCACCTGGTCGGGGACGCCCTCGTGGAGCACGGCCCGGCCGTCCCGGACCTCGACGAGGGCGTCGGCCACCGAACGGATGAGGTGCCGGTCGTGGGTGATGAGCACGACGGTGCCGGGATAGGCGAGGAGCGCATCCTCGAGCACGTCGCAGCTGGGGAGGTCGAGGTGGTTGGTCGGCTCATCGAGCACCAGCAGGTTCACCGGCACGGCAAGCGCCTTGGCGAGGGCGAGGCGGGTCTGCTCGCCACCCGAGAGGTCGCCCACCAGGCGGTCGACGGCATCGCCGCGGAACCCGAACGACGCCAGGTAGGTGCGCAGGTTGCGGTTGCCCTGTTCGACGCCGGGGACCGTCCGTGCCTCCTCGAGAACCGTGCGGCGGTCGTCGAGGACCTCTGCCTGCAGTTGGTCGAAGGTGGACAGGTCGACGTTGGTCCCGAGGGTGACCCGACCTGCGAGCGGCGTCAACCGGTCGGTCATGAGCTTCACGAGCGTGGTCTTGCCGGCGCCGTTGGGTCCCACGAGGGCGACGGTGCGTCCCCTTTCGATGGTGAACGTGACGTCGGTGAGCACGATCTCGCCGTCGCCGTCGTCGTAGCCGGCGGTCACGCCGTCGAACTCGGCGACCACCCGCGACGAACGTCGGGGTGCCGGGAAGCCGAAGCGGGTCCTCGCGTCGGCGGGTTCGTCGATGACGATGCGGTCGAGCTTCTCGAGGGCCTTCACACGGCTCTGCACCTGGCGGGACTTGGTGGCCTTGTAGCGGAAGCGTTCGATGAAGCGCTCGGTGTGGGCGACGCGGCGGGACTGCTGGGCGGCGGCGGCCCGCTGGGCGGCCAGCCTTTCCTCGCGCGCCAGCACGAACTCGGCGAAGCCCCCGACGTACTCGGTGATCCGGTTGCCGGACAACTCGAGGATGCGGTTGGCGACGGCGTCGATGAAGTCGCGGTCGTGGCTGACGAACAGCAGGCCCCTGGGCCAGGCCGCGAGCTGCTGCTCGAGCCAGGCCACGGAGTCGACGTCGAGGTGGTTGGTCGGTTCGTCCATGACCAGCAGGTCGGGGGCGGACAGCAGCAGGCGGGCCAGCGCCACCCGCATGCGCCAGCCGCCGGACATCTCGCCCATGGGCCGGCCGTGGTCGGCGGGGTCGAAACCCAGGCCGGACAGGATGCGGTGGGCCTCGGCCTCGACGGCATAGCCGCCGAGTTGTTCGAATCGGGACTGGGCCTCGCCGTAGGCGGCCAGCAGGCGTGCCGTCTCTGCGCCCGATGCCTCGGCCAGCCGGTGGCCGAGTGCCTCGATCTCGTGGGCGAGCCCGGTCACCGCCTCGGCGCCCAGCATCACCTGCTGGAAGACCGTGCGACCGGTCTCGGTGGGCAGTTCCTGGGGCAGGTAGCCGATGCGCAGGTCCTTGGGGCGGTGGACGGCGCCGCTGTCCGGCTCCTGGAGGCCGACCAGCACCTCGATCAGCGTGGTCTTGCCGGTGCCGTTGCCGCCGACGAGGGCGATCCGGCGGCCGTCGCCGAGCCTGAGGGAGACATCCTCGAAGAGGGTGCGGGGCCCGAACGAGCGGGAGAGGCCGGAGGCGGTCAGCACGGGGCGAGGGTAGCCAGCACCCGGTGGGGCACCGGGTGGAAGGCGCTTGTCAGCGGGCTGGTGGGTCCCAGCGGATGACCGCTGCGGCCGATGTCATGCCGGCGCCGAAGCCGACGAGCAGCAGCAGGTCGCCGTGCTGGACCCGTCCGGCGTCGATGGCGTCGACCATCGCCAACGGGATCGAGGCGGCCGAGGTGTTGCCCGTGCGGTGCAGCACCATGGCGGTCCGGTCCATGGGCAGGCCGAGGCGCTTGATGGCGGCCTCGATGATGCGGACGTTGGCCTGATGGGGGATGACGAGTGCGATGTCGTCGGTGGTGACGCCGGCCCGGTCCATCGACTTCCTGGCGGCGCTCTCCATGGCGAGCACGGCCTTGCGGAAGACCTCCTGGCCGTTCATGACGATGTTGCCGCCGTGGTCGCAGTAGAGGATCCCGGCTGTCGATCCGTCGGACATGAGGTCCCAGCCCAGCAGTGTGGGCTCGTCGGCGCTGCGTTCGATGACGACGGCTCCGGCTCCGTCGCCGAACAGCACGCACGTGCCGCGGTCCTCCCAGTCGACGATTCCCGAGAGGGCATCGGCACCGATCAGCAGCACCCGGTCGAGGCCGCCCTCGATGTACTGCATGGCGGTGACGAGCCCGTAGACGAAGCCCGAGCAGACGGCGTTGAGGTCCATGGCGCCGCAGGTCAGGCCCAGGCTGTGCTGGACGACCGAGGCGCTGGCGGGGAACCGCTGGTCGGAGGTCGTGGTGGCCAGCAGCAGCAGGTCGATGTCCTCGGGGGCGACGCCTGCCATCGCCAAGGCGGACTTTCCGGCCTCGGTGGACATCGTCGTGACGATGCCGCCGACGTGGCGGGAGCTGATCCCGGTGCGCTCGCGGATCCACTCATCGGTGGTGTCGACGATCCCGGCCAGCTCGTCGTTGGTGAGCACCTTCTCGGGGAGGTGGGTGGCCCACCCGGTGATCCGGCCGTGCGGCATGTGGAGGTGCTCCGTGGTCGAAGGCACCGATCCGGCGGATCGGCCCTGCGACACGGTACCGGGCGGGAGCGGTCACTGGGGCCGGGGTTAGGGTCGCCGGATCATGGCCACGGATCATCAGGAAGCAGCGCTCGACGACGGGTTCGACGACCACGCGGTCGCAGGGCTGCTCGCCAGGGAGGCCGGCGACCTGCTGCTCGACCTGCGGGGCCGGTCGCTGGCCGAGGGGATGTCGGGCTGGCGGCTCCAGTCGCTGGGCGACCAGTCCGCCCACGACCACCTGGTCGCCCGCCTCGCCGAGTTGCGGCCCGACGATGCCGTGCTCTCCGAGGAGGGCGCTGACGACCGCAGCCGCCTGAGCGCCGAGCGGACCTGGATCATCGACCCTTTGGACGGCACGTCGGACTACCCCCGGATCGGAAGCGCCGAGTGGGCTGTCCATGTGGCTCTGGTGATCGACGGCCGACCGGTGGCGGGGGCGGTGTCGGTGCCGGCGAACGGTGGTCTGTACGGGACGCTCCAGTCTCCGTTGCCGACACGGACTCTCCGGGAGCGGCCCATCGTGGTGACCAGCCGGTCGCAGTGGGGACATGCCGAGGATGTGGCGGCGGCCATCGGCGGCGAGGTCCACGCCTTCGGTTCTGCGGGCGCCAAGGCCATGGCGGTGGTGTCGGGTGCCGCCGACGTCTACGTGCACCCCAGCGGGCTCTACGAGTGGGACGTCTGCGCACCGGCGGCCGTGGCGGCAGCAGCCGGCCTCGACGTGACCGGCGTGGACGGCTCGGTACTGGTGTTCAACAAGGCCCGCCCTGTGGTGCCGGGCCTGCTCATCAGCCGCCCCGAGTACACCGAAAGGGCAAGGGCCGCCCTGCGCTGGTAGGGGGAGGCGCCTCAGGCCCTTCCGGCCAGTGCCGCCCAGAGGGCGTTCACCTTGGCGTCCAGGGCGGCTTCGTCGCCGTTGTTGGTGAGCACGTGGTCGGCGACGGTGCGGCGTTCGGCATCGGTGGCCTGTGCGGCCATGCGGGCACGGGCGTCGTCGGCGGACATGCCGCGGTCGGCGAGGCGGGCCAGGCGCACCTCGGGATCGGCCTCGACCACGATCACTTGCGTGTAGCCGCGCCCGTCGGGTAGTCGGCCCAGCTCACTCTCGACGAGGACGGCCATGTCGAGGACGACCAGCGGCGGTGGGTCGCCTGCCAGTGCGTCCAGGCGGCGGGCCAGCTCGCGGTTGATCGCCGGGTGGCTGATGGCCTCGAGGTCGGCCAGGCGTCCGTCGCCGCCGAACCCTCGGTCAACGGCGAAGACCAAACCGGCGAGCGCCGCACGGTCGACGGAACCGTCGGCGGCCAGCACGCCCTCGCCGAACGCGTCCCGTATCCGATCCCGCACGTCGTCGAACGTGAGCACCTCGCGGCCTATGGCATCTACATCGATCACGTGGGCTCCCCGCTCGGCGAGCAGGGACGCCACGGTCGACTTGCCCGCCCCGATGCCGCCGCAGAGTCCGATCACCAACACGGCAACAGCGTGGCGCACGTTCCGGTCCGCGGCAAGCGGGGGACGGATAGCCTGCGCCAGCCCTGTGGTTCGGCGAAGCCGGTGAGATTCCGGCGCTGTCCCGCAACTGTGTGCCTGAGCTCCCTCCGGGGAGCGTGGGCGAGCCAGGTCGATCGGCCGCAGGGTTCGACAACAGCTCTCGAGGAAGAGCGGTCGTCGGACAGGGCTTCCTGTCTGCGCCCGTCCTCGACAGACAGGAGAACCCATGGAAAGCCCTGTGTTTCGCACACCACTCCGGCTCGGCCGTCCTGCGGCCGTGCTGCTCGCCCTGACCCTTGCCGCCGCCGGTTGCGGCGGCGACGGGGGTTCGTCCGGTGGTGCCGTGAGTGGCATCGCCACGACCACTACCACGACGACCACGGCGGCGCCGGCTCCATCGAGCATCGTTTCGCTGTCGGCGACGGCGACGGAGATCCTGTTTGCGATCGGTGCCGGTGACCAGGTTGTGGCGGTCGACGACCAGTCGACGTATCCGGCGGAGGCGCCGATGTCGGCGTTGTCGGGTTTCACGCCGAATGTGGAGTCGATCGCCGGCTACGACCCCGACCTGGTGGTCATCTCGTACGACCCGGGCGACCTGGTGGTCGGACTCACGGCGTTGGGCATCGGCGTGCTGATGCAGGGTGCCGCCAACGCCATCGACGACACGTATGCGCAGATCGCCGAGTTGGGCGACATGACGGGCCACGCCGACGAGGCGGCGGCGCTCAACGAGTCGATCGCCGACGAGCTGGCGGCCCTCGCGGAGGGCCAACCCGGTGCCGGACTGACGTACTTCCACGAGATCGACGCGACGCTGTATACCGCCACGTCGTCGACGTTCCTGGGGCAGCTCTACGCCATGTTGGGGCTCGAGAACATCGCCGATCCGGCGGACGAGGACGGTTGGGGGTATCCGCAACTCTCGCCGGAGTACGTGATCGACGTGGATCCGAACCTGATCTTCCTGGCGGACGCCGAGTGGGGCGAGTCGGCCGAGACGGTCGCTGCCCGTCCGGGGTGGGACACCATGACGGCCGTGCAGGCAGGCAACGTGTTCCCGCTGGACGAGACCGCCGGCCGCTGGGGCCCACGCATCGTCGATTTCCTCGCCACGGTCAAGGCCGCCGTCGAGGAAGCCACGGGTTGACCCTGCTCCCATGAACGCCACGGATCGGACCCCGGAGGCGAGCCGCGCTCGACTCGAGCCGGTGGGGCTCCGGCCGTGGTGGGTGGCGTCCGGCGTCCTCGCCGTCGTCGTCGCCGGCATCGCCGGGCTCGTGCTCGGTCCGGCGCAGATCGGCGCCTGGGACGTCGTCGTCGAGTTGGCCGACCGCCTGCCGTTCGTCGACACCGATTCGGGCCTGGGTGAACGCCAAAGGGCGATCATCTGGGAGATCCGGCTGCCTCGTGTCGTGCTGGGCCTGCTGGTCGGGGCCATGCTCGCCACGGCCGGCGGCGCCTACCAGGGGGTGTTCCGCAACCCGCTGGCCGACCCGTACCTGTTGGGCGTGGCCGCCGGCGCCGGCTTCGGCGCCACCGTGGCCATCGTGTCGGGGATCGGTGACGGGATCGGAATCATCGACCCGATCCCGATGATGGCCTTTGCCGGGGCACTCGTTGCCGTCGTGCTGACGTATCTCATCGGCGCCACCGGCGGTCGCCTCGACCCGGTGACCAGCCTCGTGCTGGCGGGTGTTGCGGTGGCCAGCTTCTTCACCGCCATCCAGACGTTCGTGCAGCAACGCCACTCGGAGACGATCCGGCAGGTCTACTTCTTCGTCCTCGGGCAGCTCCGCACGGCCGGCTGGGACGAGGTGACCCTGCTGGCCCCGTACACGGGCGTGTGCCTGTTCGTGATCCTGGCCGTGCGCCGACGCATGGACGCCCTGGGCGTTGGCGACGAGGAGGCCGGCGCCCTGGGCCTCGACGTAAGGAAGCTCCGCCTCGTGACCGTGGTGGCCGCATCGCTCGGCACCGCCGCTGCGGTGTCGGTGTCGGGCCTCATCGGCTTTGTCGGGATCATCGTCCCGCACACCATCCGGTTGCTGTTCGGCAGCAGCTACCGGGTGATCCTGCCGCTGACGGTGCTGTTCGGTGGGGCGTTCCTCGTCGCCGCCGACCTGGTGGCCCGCCTCGCCCTCGAGCCGGCCGAGATGCCGATCGGCGTGGTGACGGCCTTCCTCGGCGCCCCGTTCTTCGTGCTGATCCTGCGCACCACCCGGAGGTCCCGATGACGGCGATTCCAGATTCACCCGTTCTCGTCCCGATCAGGTACTCGAATCAGGAGTCCCGATGACCACGATCTCCTGCCGGGACGTGGCCGTCGCCTTCGGCGGCGTCGACGTGCTGTGCGGCATCGACCTCGAGGTGCCGTCGGGCGGTTGGGTCACCGTCGTCGGCCCGAACGGAGCCGGCAAGAGCACGCTGCTGCGGGCCGTTGGCGGCATCGTCGATGCCGGCGGCAGCATCGACCTGGGCGGTCGTTCGGTGGCCGGAATGGCCCGCCGCGAGCTGGCACGCCTGGTGGCCCTGGTGCCCCAGGAGCCGGTGATCCCGCCGGGCATGCGGGTCGTCGACTACGTCCTGCTCGGCCGCACCGCGCACCTGGGCTTTTTCGAGGTCGAGGGCGACGCCGACCTGGACGTGGCCGTGAAGGCGCTCGCCGACCTCGACGCCGGTCCGCTGGCCGACCGCACGGTCGACACGCTCTCCGGGGGCGAGCGCCAGCGGATCGTGATCGCCCGTGCCCTGGCCCAGGAGTCGCCGGTGCTGCTCCTCGACGAGCCCACCACCGCCCTCGACGTGGGCCACCAGCAGGAGGTGCTCGACCTGGTCGACCGGCTGCGGTCCGAGCGCAACCTGACGGTGCTGGCCACGATGCACGATCTCACGCTGGCCGGCCAGTACGCCGACCTGCTCGTGATGCTCGACGCCGGCGTGGTCGCTGCGGCCGGCTCGGCCGACGAGGTGCTCACGGAGGAGGCGGTCAACCGCCACTACGGCGCCAGGGTCCGGGTGGTGCCCGACGAGGCAGGCCCGATCGTCGTACCGGTGCGCCGGGCTGGTAGTGACGGGGCATGAGCACACGCGAGAACACGGATATGCCGAAAAAGCGGTTCTGCGAGGTCCACGGGAAGCGCATGGCCTATGTCGAGCATGGCGTGGGCGATCCGATCGTGTTCCTGCACGGCAACCCGACGTCGTCGTACCTCTGGCGCGACGTCATCCCCCACCTGGCCGGCGCCGGACGGTGCATCGCCCCCGACCTGATCGGCCAGGGCGACTCCGACAAGCTCGACGACTCCGGCCCCGGGTCGTACCGCTTCGTCGAGCACCGGAAGTTCTTGTTCGAGTTGCTCGAGCGTCTGGGGGTCGAGGAGCGCGTGACGCTCGTGGTCCACGACTGGGGTTCGGCGCTGGGCTTCGACTGGGCCAGGCAGCACCCGGACGCCGTGAAGGGCATCTGCTACATGGAGGCCATCGTGCAACCCATCGCCTCGTGGGACGAGTGGCCCGAGAACGCCCGGGGAATCTTCCAGGGCTTCCGCTCCGAGGCCGGCGAGGAGCTGGTGCTCGAGAAGAACCTCTTCGTCGAGGGCGTGCTCCCCAACGCCATCGCACGCGACCTCAGCGCCGAGGAGCACGATGAGTATCGGCGCCCCTTCGTCGAGCCGGGCGAGTCCCGACGCCCGACGCTGACGTGGCCCCGCGAGATCCCGATCGCCGGCGAGCCCGCCGACGTGGTGGCGATCGTCGCCGACTATGCCGGGTTCCTCGCCGGTTCGCCGATCCCGAAGCTGTTCGTGAACGCAGAACCGGGGGCGATCCTCACCGGTGTCCAGCGCGAGTTCTGCCGCACCTGGCCCAACCAGACCGAGGTCACGGTCGCTGGCCGCCACTTCATCCAGGAGGACAGCCCCGACAAGATCGGCGCCGCTCTGGCCGACTGGTACGCGCTGCTCTAGGTCCCCGGCGGCACCCGCCGCACTCCCTACCCGGCCGGGGTGATCAGGCCGTAGTGGCCGTCGAAGCGCCGGTAGAGCACGTTGCCCCGGTCGAGGTCGGATGCTGAATCGGCGAAGAACACGAACGGATCGTCGGTCTCGTCGAGCAGGGCCTCGGCTTCGGCCAGCGGCAGGTGGTTGAGCACCACGGAGCCCGACTGGATCGGCGGGCGGGTGTCACCGGGCAGGTCCTCGCCGGCGACCCGGGGGGCGACGTGCAGGTTGCCGTCACCGTTGCGGTACACGACCCGGTCCAGGTCGTGATCGGCGTCGAGGAACAGGAAGAAGCCGTGGTCCAGCTGGTCCATCTCGTCGGCGGCCTCTTCGAGGCTCATGGGGTGCATGGCCAGCGTCTTGTGGCGGACCACCTCACGTTCGTCGGTGGGAACCGTGCTGTAGCCGGCGTGGCCCAGGGCCAGTTCGGGATCGTGGTGTCGGTCCTCGAGGCGCTCCCGTCGGCGGCGGAGTCGGCGCGACAGCCGGTCGTGGAGCAGGTCGACGGCCTCGGTGATCGAGTGGCCGGTGGCGTGGGCGCGGACCGGCGTGCCGTTCAGGTCGAGCGATGCCTCGGCGATGGCCGGCAACTCGAGGGCGGCCTTGGCGCGGACCTTCAACTTCACCACCGCCGCCAGAACCGGTTCGTGCCCCAACTCGCAGAGGGCCTGGATCTTCTCGATCGCCTGCTCGCGATCCCGTTGGGAGATGACCCCCCGGGTGAGCAACTCGACCTCACAGACGGCATGTGGCTTGACCACGTGGATCCCTTCTGGTTGTCACTTGCGTGCCCCCATCATGGCGCAGATTCTGCCGCTTGTCAGGGGGTGGGAGCAGGCGGCGGTCCTGCGAGACTTCTTCTCCCATGGCCTACCGACTCTCGACCCTCGCCGACGGCCGACCCGTCCTCCTCGACGAAGGCCTGCTGGAGGGCGACCGCGCCCGCTGGTGGGACCTCGGCCGGCTCTCCGACGGTCGGCTCGCCGACCCGCTCGACGCCCTCGCCGACGCTGCCGGCCTCGATGCCCTGACCGACGCTGCCGGCGTGCCCCATGGCGACCCCGATGGCGAGGTGGCGCTCGGCGACCTGGGTCCGTCGGTGCCACGGCCCCGCAAGGTGTTCGGCATCGGCATGAACTTCGTCGCCCACATCGCCGAGATGGGCCGGGCGGCACCCGCCATCCCGGTCATCTTCACGAAGTGGCCGAACTGCCTCAGCGGCCCTGGCAGCGACATCGTCCTCGTCGGCGACCGCACCGACTACGAGGTCGAGCTGGTGGCGGTCATCGGCCGGACCTGCCGGGACCTCGACCCCTCCGAGGTCTGGGACGCCCTCGCCGGCGTGGCCGTCGGCCAGGATGTGAGTGACCGGGCGCTGCAGTTGGCGTCTGACCCGCCGCAGTTCAGCCTCGGCAAGAGCCACGACACCTTTGGCCCACTCGGCCCGGTCACGTCGCTGGACCTGGTCGACGACCCCGGTGACCTGAAGCTCCTCTGTTCGGTCGATGGCGAGATGCGCCAGGACAGCCACACCAGCCTGATGATCCTCGGCGTGCCGGACCTGATCGCCTACCTCTCGGAGGTCTGCACGCTCGAGCCGGGCGACCTGGTGTTCACCGGGACGCCGGAGGGCGTCGGCGCCCCGCAGGGCCGCTGCCTCGAGGTGGGCCAGCTGGTCGAGTCGGAGATCCCCGGCGTGGGCCGCCTCGCCAACCGCTGCGTGTAGGGAATCCCTCGGGCTAACCGAGTGTGACGGGGGTGGTGACCTCGTCGAAGAAGTCGTTGCCCTTGTCGTCGACGACGATGAACGCCGGGAAGTCGACGACCTCGATGCGCCACACCGCCTCCATGCCGAACTCGGGGTACTCGAGCACCTCGACCTTGCGGATGGAGTCGAGCGCCAGCCGGGCGGCAGGACCGCCGATCGACCCGAGGTAGAAGCCGCCGTGGCGCTTGCAGGCATCGGTGACCTGGCGTGAGCGGTTGCCCTTGGCAAGCATGACGAGGCTGCCCCCGGCGGCCTGGAAGCGCTCGACGTAGGAGTCCATGCGGCCCGCCGTCGTGGGGCCGAACGACCCGGAGACATGCCCCTCGGGGGTCTTGGCGGGACCGGCGTAGTAGACGGGATGGTCCTTCAGGTAGTCGGGCATGGGCTGGCCGGCGTCGAGGAGTTCGTCGACCTTGGCGTGGACGATGTCGCGGGCCACGACGAGCGTGCCGGTGAGCGACAGGCGGGTCTTGACCGGGTGCTTTGTGAGCTCGGCGAGGATGGCGTCCATGGGCTGGTCGATGTCGATCGGCACGACGCCGCCCGGCAACTCGTCGTGGACGACCTCGGGCAGGAATCGGGCCGGGTCCTCCTCGAGCTGCTCGAGGAACACGCCGTCGGCGGTGATCTTGCCCAGCGCCTGCCGGTCGGCCGAACACGACACCGCGATGCCGACCGGGTTGGAGGCGCCGTGGCGGGGCAGCCGCACGACCCGGACGTCGTGGCAGAAGTACTTGCCGCCGAACTGCGCACCGATGCCGAACCCGCGGGTGAGCTCGAGCACGCGCTCCTCCCACTCGAGGTCGCGGAATGCGTGGCCGGCGGCGCTGCCTGCGGTGGGCAGGTGGTCGAGGTAGTGGGCCGAGGCGTACTTGGCGACCTTGAGGTTGAACTCGGCCGAGGTGCCGCCGATGACGACCGCCAGGTGGTACGGCGGGCAGGCGGAGGTGCCGAGCGTGCGGAGCTTTTCGTCGAGGAAGGCGGTGAGGCGCTCGGGTGTGAGCAGCGCCCGGGTCTCCTGGAACAGGTAGCTCTTGTTGGCCGAGCCGCCGCCCTTCGCCATGAACAGGAACTTGTAGGCGTCGCCGGGGACGGCCTCGAGCTCGATCTGGGCCGGCAGGTTGGTGCCGGTGTTCTGCTCGGTGAACATGTCGAGCGGCGCCATCTGCGAGTAGCGCAGGTTCGACGTCTGGAAGGTGTCGAACACGCCCCGGGAGATGGCTGCCTTGTCGTCGCCGGTGGTGAGGACCTGCTGGCCCTTCTTGGCGGAGATGACGGCGGTGCCGGTGTCCTGGCACGAAGGCAGCACGCCACCGGCGGCGATGTTGGCGTTGTGGAGCAGTTCGGTGGCGACGAAGCGGTCGTTGGCCGACGCCTCGGGGTCGTCGAGGATCGAGGCCAGCTGTGCGAGGTGGCCGGTCCGCAGCAGGTGGGAGATGTCGCGCATGGCGGTCGCCGTGAGGAGGCGGATGGCCTCGTCGTCGACCTCGAGGAAGGTGCGCCCACCGGGTCCCTCGACGGTGTGGACGCCCTCGGTGGTGAGCAGCCGGTAGTCGGTGGTGGCGTAGGGGTCGTCGAGCAGCGGCAGCAGGTCGGTGTAGGCGAACTCGGGGGTGTCGCTCATGGCTCCAACCTAACGGTCGCGGGGTGGCGCCAGTGGGGAGTTGCGCGCCGCGGGCCCTCGCCTCAGGCGGCCAGGTCCGCCACGATCGGCGCCCAGAAGTCGGCGCCGTGGTCGCCCCCGAGGGCGTAGAAGGTCATGCGGTCGACGCAGTCTCCGTAGCGGGCGAGGATGCCGGCGGCGACCTTGTCGGGTTCGGCGACGACGGCGAACGCTTCGAGCATCTCATCGTCGATGAGCTCGCCCATCTCCTTCCATTCGCCACGCTTGGACATGGCGTTGAGGTCGCTGTGGAGGCCCTCCCAGCCGTGGATCTCGAGCACCCCCACGTAGGCGGGGGTCGAGGCGTAGAAGGCGATCTGCTGGCGGATGCCGGTGGCTGCCCTCTCCGTCGATTCCTCGTCGGGGCCGGTGACCACGAAGCCGGGGCCCATGATCTCGAAGTCGTCGAGCGTGCGCCCGGACTTGGCGAGGCCGGCCTCGACCCTGGGCAGGGTGACCTCGCGCAGGTAGGTCTCGGTGGAGAAGGCATGGCAGATGATGCCGTCGCAGACCTCGCCGGCGACCTCCGACATGAGCGGGCCGACCGCCGAGATGAACACCTTGGGCGGGCCGCACTCGTTGGGGCCGGGGTTGAAGAACGGCGTCATCAGGGTGTGGGTGTAGAAGTCGCCGCGGAACGCCAACTTCGTGCCGTTGTTCCAGCAGTCCCAGATGGCCTGCATGGCGCTCACGAACTCGCGCATCCGGGCGGCCGGGTGGGACCACTCCATCGAGAAGCGCTTGGTGATGTGGGGTCGGATCTGGGTGCCGAGCCCCATGATGAAGCGGCCGTCGCTGTAGCGCTGCAGGTCGTGGCCGATCTGGGCGAGGATCATGGGGTTGCGGGCGAAGGCCACGGCGATCGAGGTGCCCAGTTGGAGGCGCTCGGTGTGCTCGGCGGCGATGACGTGCGGCAGGAAGGGGTCGTGGCTGGTCTCGGCGGTCCAGCCGCCGGCGTAGCCGTCGTCTTCGAGGCGTTTCGCGGATGCTCCGATGGCGGCGAGTCCGCCGGACAGGCTTGCGGGGTTCGCGGCGCCGAGGCCGCCGTCGATCTTCATGCGTCGACGATGAAATCCCGATTCGCCCGGCAGGAACCGTCGAGCGAAGGACATGAACAGGACATGGAGAAGAACCTACAGCACACGAATCAGACCGCAGCCCGCTACCTCCGCAAGTCCCACAACGGTGGCGACGGCGTTGCCAGTCGTTCCTTCAGGGGGCAGCGAGACGACCTCCAGGCCACGACCGACGGTCGCATCCAACTCGCCACGCAGCGGGCCGACATCGAGGCGCAGCCCAACGCGCAGGTGGGCGATCAGGTGATGGCCGTGCTCGACGAGGACCGTGATGGCTGATGCCGAAGAACCGGACCCTGAGCGGGGGGTGGGGCGACATCGGAGCCCCAGGGTGTGGATACTCACAGCCGGGTTGGGGGGCGTTTCGTGAGACGGTGGTGTTCACGCAGTGCGACCAGTCGAGGACCAACAGGAGGAGCGAGACGTGTCACGGAACTGGAAACGGTTGATCCTGATCGGCCTTGCTGTGCCGAACATCCTGTCAGGGTGCTGGGCCCTGTTCTCTCCAGTGAACTGGTACGAGAACTTCCCCGGTTGGTCTCCAAGAGTGGTGTCGGCACTACCACCCTTCAACGAGCATCTCGTTTCCGACACCGGTTCCGGGCTCCTCGTTACCGGACTGCTGGTACTGATAGCAGGGCTGTGCCTCCGCCGCGACATCACGGTCGTCGCCACGGTTGGTTATCTGGTCTTCTCCCTGCCGCACGCTGTCTTCCACCTTCGACATCCCGCTGAAAGCCTGTCAACTGCCCAAGATGCCTGGAACGTCGCCGTACTGTGGCTTGTGGTGGCTCTGGCCGGCACTGTTCTCATTGCCGAGGTCAGGCGGAAGGTGCCCTCCTGAGCAGGAGTATCACCCGCACCGAACCTGGATAGAACTGCAGGAGAGGCAAGCCGTCGAGTTCCGTGGACTCGCTGATCATGGCGACAACGATCTTCTCCGGCAGCGTCTTTCAGGAACTTCAGGCAGACCAGCCCCGTGCTCCTCGAAAACCCTTATGGACATGAGGTTTCCAGCGATTCGGGCTTTGATCACCCTCGCTCATGCGCCGACGGTGCCGCGGGCGTTCCGTCTGGCTAGCGTCCGCCGCTGATGGAACTCCTGCTGGTCCGCCATGCGCTCCCGGTGCGCGTCGACAACACGGCCACGGGCGCCCAGGCCGACCCGGTGCTGTCCGACCTGGGATGGCGCCAGTCGGGGGCCTTGGCCGACTGGCTGACCGGTGCGCTGTCCGGAGGGCCGCCGGCCGAACCGGTCGATGCCGTGTACTCCAGCACGCGTGCCCGCGCCCGCCAGACCGCCGAGCCCCTGGCCGAGCGCCTGGGGCTGGAGGTGGGGATCGAACCGGGGCTCGACGAGTACGACTTCGGCGAGCCCGAGTACGTCCCGATCGAGGAGCTCAAGGCGACCGGCGATCCGCGTTGGCACGAGCTGGTCTCCGAGGACGCCATCCCCGCCCCGGAGGCGTTCATGGCGCAGGTGGTGGCCGGCGTCGACCGGATCATCGCCGCCCACCCCGGACAGCGGGTGGTGGCCTTCTGCCATGGCGGGACGATCTGCGCCTACATGGCCCACCTGCTCGGACTCGACCGGATCCTGTTCTACGAGGCGACGTACACATCGGTGAACCGGGTGCTGGCCGCCTCGACGGGGGAGCGCAGCCTGGGCTCGCTCAACGAGACCTCCCACCTGCGGGTGGCGGGGGTTCCGGTGTATTCGCCCGGAGGCCTGCCGGAGAACCTTCCAGAGGGCTAGGCCAGTTCCGTGCGGTTGCGGAACGCCTCGAGTGCCTCGGGATTGGCGAGGGCCTCGAGGTTGGTGACCGGTCGGCCCTCGACCACGTTGCGCACCGCCAGCTCGACGAGCTTGCCGGAACGGGTGCGTGGCAGGTCGGGTACGGCCAGCACGACGGCCGGCACGTGCCGGGGCGAGGCGCCGGCCCGGACGGCGGCCCGGATGCGTCCGATCAGGTCGTCGTCGAGGTCGACGCCCGCCGCAGGCACCACGAACAGCACGATCCGGGTGTCGCCCTCCCAGGACTGGCCGATCACGAGGCTCTCGACGACCTCGTCGAGCTGGTCGACCTGCCGGTAGATCTCGGCGGTGCCGATGCGCACGCCGCCCGGGTTGAGGGTGGCGTCGGAACGGCCGTGGATGATGAAGCCGCCCTCCGGGGTGCGCTCGGCGAAGTCGCCCTGGTGCCAGGCGCCGTCGAAGCGATCGAAGTAGGCGGCGCGGTAGCGGGATCCGTCGGGGTCGTTCCAGAAGCCGAGCGGCATCGACGGGAACGGCTGTGTGCAGACGAGCTCGCCCTGCTGCCCGGTCGGGGCGGGGGAGCCGTTGTCGTCGAAGACGTCCATGGCCTGGCCCAGTACCGGCCCCTGGATCTGGCCGGCGTGCACGGGCAGCGTCGGGTCGCCGCCGACGAGGCAGCCGCACAGGTCGGTGCCGCCCGAGATCGACGCCAGGTGCACGTCGGCCTTCCAGTCGGCGTACACGTGGGCGAAGCCCTCGTGGCTGAGCGGGCTGCCGGTGGAGCAGACGGTGCGCAGCGTCGACAGGTCGTGTGACTCGGCCGGGCGCAGGCCCGACCTGGCGACGGCGTCGATGAACCTGGCCGAGACGCCGAGCAGGGTGGTGCCGGTGGCGTCGACCAGGTCGAACAGCCGCTCGGCGCCCGGGTGGAACGGGGAGCCGTCGTAGAGCACGAGCGTTGCCTCGGCGGCGAGGCCTGCGGCCAGCCAGTTCCACATCATCCAACCGGTGGTCGTGAAGTAGCAGACCCGGTCGTCGGGACGCACGTCGCAGTGCAGCCGGTGCTCGACGTGGTGCTTGAGCAGCAGCCCGCCGGCCCGGTGGACGATGCACTTGGGGGCGCCCGTCGTGCCCGACGAATAGAGGATGTAGAGCGGGTGGTCGAAGGGGAGTTGCTCGAAGGCGACGGATCCGGCGGCGTGGGGGGCGAGGAAGTCGTCGAGCGTGACGGCGCCCTCGGGGAGCGGGCCGACGGGTCCGTCAGGAGAGTCCGGGACGACGACCACCCGGCGCAGCGTCGGCAGGGCGGCGGCCACCTCGGCCAGCTTGCCGGTCACGTCGTGGCGCTTCCCGCCGTAGTGGTAGCCGTCGGTGGCGAACAGCACCGTCGGTTCGATCTGGCCGAAGCGGTCGAGGACGCCGCTGGTGCCGAAGTCGGGCGAGGTCGACGAGAACACGGCGCCGATCGAGGCAGCGGCCAGCATCACTGCATAGGCCTCGGGCAGGTTCGGGAGCCAGGCGGCCACCCGGTCGCCCGGCCCGACGCCGGCCTCGCCGAGCGCCTGCTGGAGCCTGGCAACGAGTGCGTGCAGGTCGGCCCACGAGAGGTCCCTGGTGGTCCCGTCCTCGCCGCGGAACAGCAGCGCCGGCCGGTCGTCGTCGCGGCGCAGCAGGTTCTCGGCGTAGTTGAGGGTGGCGCCGGGAAAGAAGCGGGCGTCGGCGAGGTGGTCGCCGGTCGTGAGCGCCGGGCCACCACCGGGTTCGCCGACGACCTCGCACCAGTCCCAGACCAGGCGCCAGAAGCGGTCCGGCTGGGCCACCGACCAACCGTGCAGGTCGAGGGCGCCGACGCCTGCGTAGGCGGCGAACGCTGCCAGCTGTGAGCCGGCGGAACGTTCGGCCGAAGGGGTCCAGAGGGGGGCGGCCATCGCCGGCGAGCGTAGTCAGTGTCGCAGGCGGCAGACTGGGCCGATGGGAGACGAACAGGAAACGCGGGCTGGTCGCTGGTTCGAGGAACTGCCGGTGGGGCTGGTGCTGCGCCACGCCCTGACCCGCACCGTCACCGAGACCGACAACCTGCTGTTCTGCGCCATCACGCACAACCCGCAGCCGCTGCACCTCGATGCCGAGTTCGCCGCAGGCACCGAGTTCGGCCAGCGCCTCGTCAACAGCCTCTTCACCCATGGCCTGGTGGTGGGCGTGAGCGTGGCCGACACGACGCTCGGCACGACCATCGCCAACCTCGGGTTCGAGGAGACGAACTTTCCGGCCCCTGTGTTCCTCGGCGACACGCTGCGAGTCGAGACCGAGGTCGTGGCCGCCAGGGCGTCGAAGTCCCGCCCCGATGCCGGGATCGTCACGTTCGAGCACCGGGCGTTCAACCAGCGGGACGAGCTGGTGTGCCGGAGCCGCCGCAATGCCCTGATGCGGCGGCGGCCGGCGTGAGGCCGGCCCGCGAAACCGTGTCCTCCTAGGCTGCCCCCATGTCCGCACACGACGATGGCGCCGACGGGACGGACCTGCTTGCCTCCGTCGATCAACGGCTGCGGGCTGCCGGCCTGCGCAACAGCCGCTCCCGCCAGGTGGTGGTCGACGTGCTGGTCGGGGCCGGCCGGCCGTTGAGCCTTCCCGAGATCCTCGAAGCCGATGTCGAGTTGGCCCAGAGCTCGGCCTACCGGAACCTCGGCGAGCTGGTGGAAGCCGGCGTCGCCCGCCGGGTCGAGTCGGCCGACGACCACGCCCGCTTCGAACTCCACGAGTCGCTCACCGGGCACCACCACCACCTGGTGTGCACGACGTGCGGCCGGGTCGAGGACTTCGACGTGCCCGACGACTTCGAGGCCGGCATCGACGTGATGGTCCATGCCGCCGAGTCGCAGGGCTTCCGCATCGACGCCCACCGCTTCGACCTGCTGGGCCGCTGCGCCCGCTGCTCGTCGGCGTCCGGGGACTGAGCGCCATGTTCCTCAAGCGTGCGGCGGCGCGGGTCGTGCTCCTCGACCGGGAGGGGCGCATCTTCCTCGTCAACGCCGAGGATCCGATCGACCCGTTCAAGCCGGCGTGGTGGGAGATTCCCGGAGGCGGGATCGGCTGGGGCGAGGACTCGGCGACCGCTGCAGCCCGGGAGCTCTACGAGGAGACCGGCATCGAGGATCTCGAGATGGGGCCGGTGATCTGGACCCAGCACGTGCAGTTCGACTTCGGCGGCTACCACTTCGACAGCGACGAGAGGATCCACGTGGCCTGGTGCGACGGCGGCGAGTACCGGCCGCAGCATCTCGAGGCGCTGGAGGAGGCGGCGTTCCTCGGGGCCCGCTGGTGGACGCTCGACGACCTTTTGGCCAGCGACGAGCCGGTGCTGCCGACGCTGCTGCGCGAGCACCTGCCACCGATCGTGGCGGGTGACCTGCCCGAGGTCCCGATCGACATCTCCCCGGTGCCACTCGACTGAGCGGCGTCTTGGTTCAGGACAGGTCTTGGTTCAGGACAGGTCTTGGTTCAGGGCAGGTCTTGGTTCAGGGCAGGTCTTGGTTCAGGGCAGGTCTTGGTTCAGGGCAGGTCTTGGTTCAGGGCAGGTCTTCGTTCAGGACAGGTCTTCGAGGCCGCCCCAGGCGAGGCGGGATGTGAGGGCGGCCATCTCGTCGGCCGAGCGCCGGCGGCCGTCGTGCATCCAGTGGCGCACCATGCCCTCGGAGATCCCGTTGATGCCGGCGGCGAGCACGATGGCGTCCTCGCCGTCGTCGACGGTGATGAGGCGGGCGACCATGGCGATGAAGGTGTCCTGCACCCGGCGAGCCTCCCGCTTGAACTCGACGGTCGAGCCGAGGCTCGAGCCGTAGAGCACGCCGAAGGCGTCGGGGTGCTCGTCGAAGAAGTGGAAGAAGGCGGCGAAGCCGGCCTCGACCCGCTGGCGTGGCGTATCGACGCCGGCTGACCGCTCGGCGATGGCGGCGTGCAGTCGGTCGCCGGTCCGTGTGAGCACCCGGGCGAAGAGTTCGTGCTTGGAGGCGAAGTGCTGGTACAGCACCGGCTTGGTGACGCCGGCCTCGGTGGCCAGGGCGTTCATGGAGGTCTCGTGGTAGCCGTTGTGGGCGAACACCTCGAGGGCGATGTCGAGCAGTTGTTCCCGGCGCTCGGCGGCTGGCATGCGCACGGTCGCCGTGGCGGTGGGGCTCATGGGGCGACGGTAGCCATCAGCCCGCCAGAGGTCGTCAGCGGGCGGATGCCTCAGTGGCGGGAGGGTCGCCCGGCGTCCTCGTCGGCGGCGGCCTGCACCGCGTAGTGGAGCACGATGGCGGGGGCCAGCACGATCGAGCCGGCGACCAGCAGCACGATGAGCGTCGTGGCGATGGCGTCGCTGAAGGTCCCGGCAAGGCCCACGATGAACAACACGATGGCAGCGAGGAAGGCGAGGTAGCCGAGCCGCTTGCCGGTGGCGGCCAGGCGGCCCAGCCTGGCCCGACGGACCAGGACGGGATCATCGGGGGGATCGGGGGAATCCGGGGAATCTGAGAGTGCGCCGTTCACGGCAGCCAGCCTGCCCCGTGGAGGAGCGTCCGCAACCGTTCGGCCATTCGCGCCAGCGACAGTTCCCGGGCGGCGACTACCCGGTTGCGGTCGAGGAGGGCCGGGTCGGGGTCGGCCAGCCACTCCCGGACGGGGGCGAGGTCGTCGGCGGGGAACCATTCGAGGCCGAGGGCCCGGAGCTCGTCGGCGACCGGGTAGTGGCCGACCACCGCCGGCTTGCGGGCGAGGGCGGCCTCTACGGGCGGGTTGCCGAAGCCCTCCCAGGTCGAGGGGAACACGACCAGGTCGGCGGCGGCGTAGATGTCGGAGCGGGTGGGGGCCGGCTCCCGCAGCACCGGGCAGCGGGCGTCGGCGAGCAGGCGGTCGAGTTCGGGGCCGTAGCCGTCCTCGGCGGGGCCGAGCAGCCAGTAGGTGCCGCCCAGTTCGGCCGTGATCTGGATGGCCCGGCCCACGTCCTTGCGGGGGATGGCCCGGACGGGGTGGGCGACGAGCAGGGTGTCGTCGTCGATGCCGAGACCCGCCCGGGTGCCGGGCCGGTCGCCGGGCGGCGGGTCGGGGTCGAAGCCGTTGAGGATCGTTGTGGCGGCGATCCCGCGGTCGGCCATCTGGCGTCGGGTCAGGTCGTTGATGGTGACGTGTCGCCAGGACGGATCGTCGGGGGGCAGGTCGGTGACATGGGCGAAGCGCTCCCGCTGCCAGGGCGGGTCGTGGTGGTGAAACACCGCCGGACGGCCACGCAGCGCATCGGCGACTGCATGGGCGGCGGCCGGGTTGAGCGGGATCGTGCAGAGGTTCTCGACGACGACGAGGTCGGCGCCGGCCAGCGCTGCGGCGAGTTCGTGCCGGTCGGGCGGGTCGTCATCGTCGATCCCGAGGCCGCGCACGACCGTCGTGGCACCCTCGGCGTGCCAGCCCTGCTCGAAGCCGCCGGCCACCCAGTCCACCTCGAAACCCATCTGGTGCAGCGCGTCGGCCCAGTTCCGTGCTACGACCGAGACACCGTCGGTCGGTCCGAACCGGAAGGAGATGATGGAACAGCGGGGCATGGCCCTCCCGGGTCCGGAGGATGTGGGTGCGTTGCGCGACGCCGTGCAACGGGTGCTCGACGACCACTGGGTGCCCGAAGGGTACGCAGCGCCCCATGCGGGGACCTACCCCTGGCAGTGGCTCTGGGACTCGTGCTTCCACGTGCTCGTCTGGCAGGCGCTGGGTCGCACCGACCGGGCGCAGGCCGAACTGGCGTCGCTGTTCGGCCCGCAGGCGCCGTCGGGCTTCGTGCCGCACATGAACTACGTGAGCCGGCCGGGTGCGCATGCCGACCTGTGGGGGCGTGACGACGCCTCGTCGATCACCCAGCCGCCGATGTACGGGCATGCCGTGGCGGAGCTGGTCCGGGCTGGCACGCCGCCGCCCGACGAGGTCGTGGAGGCGGCCGGGGCCGGGCTGCGGTTCCTGCTCGAGCAGCGGGGGCGCCACGACTCGGGGCTGGTGCTGCTGTGCCACCCGTGGGAGTCGGGTGCCGACGACAGCCCCCGCTGGGACGACTGCTGTCCGGGTGGCTTCGACACCGAACGCTGGCGGACTGAGAAGAACCGGCTGGTCACGACGATCCGGTTCGCTGGCGACGGGTCGCCGCTGCGTAACCCGGCGTTCCCGGTGGCGTCGGTGGGGTTCAACGCCCTCGTGGCGTTCAACGCCGGGGAGCTGGCCTCGGTGACCGGCGACGACGGCCTCGCCGCAGCGGCCGACGTGCTGGCCGGCGCCCTCGACGCCCGTTGGGACGACGACCTCGGCACCTGGGTCGATGCCGGATCGACCGCCGAGGGGTCGGGCCGCTGTCGCACGGCCGACGCCCTGCTTCCGCTGCTGGTCACCGAAGATCCGGCGAGGGCCGCCAGGGTGGTGGCCGACCTGCTCGACCCCGCAGCCCACGGCGGTCCGTCGGGCCCGACGGGCGTGCACCGGGCTGAGCCCGTGTTCGACCCCGTCGCCTACTGGCGCGGCCCGGTCTGGCCGCAACTGGCGTACCTGCTGGTGCTCGGCGCCGCCAGATTCGATGCCGATGCGGCGGCGCAACTGGCGGCGGCGACCGTTGCCGGGGCGTGGGCCTCGGGCCTCGCCGAGTACTGGCACCCCGACACCGGAGCGGGCCTCGGCGCCACCCCCCAGTCCTGGACCGGCCTGGCGCTGGTCCTGGCGGAGAGGTCCTGAGGCCCCGGCTCAGCCCTCGATCCGCCGGAACGTGAGGGCGATGTCGCCCATCGTCACCTCGAGCCGGTCCGGTTCGACGAAGCGGAAGGTCCCGACCTCGACCCGAAGGAAGCCGGCGAGGATCTCCTCCTCGAAGTCCATGATCGGATTCGGCGAAGCGTCCATGTCGGTTCCGACGGCCCCCGTGGGGCAGAAGGCAGGCTGGGTCCCGCCGCCCGTCAGGGAGAGGACCCCGTTCTCTGCCGAGTACTTCGAGTTGAACCCGTTGCAGGGCCCCTGGCCGACGAGCCGACCCTGTTGGTCGAACTCGATCCATGTGGGGACGTCCGGGTCGTCGCGCGTGGCGAGGACATCGGCCAGCGCATACGGCTGGCCACCAGCGAGCACAGCGTCGAGACCCCACCGCCCGAGGAGGTCGGCAGATTCGGGCCCGGTGGGCGTGGTGGTGGTCGTGCTCGTCGGCGCCGTGGTGGTCGTGGCGGCGAGCGTCGTCGTGGCTGAATCCGTCACTGGGGCGTCGCCGGCGCAGGCGCCCACCAGCAGGGCGAGGGTGACGAGGGCGAACGTCACCCGGATGGCTCGCCGGTCCGGCAGATGCGTCAAGGGGGTGGCCACCATCATTCGTTCAATCAGCGCAGCGAGCCGCGGGCGGTGTTGATGAGGTCTTCGGATTCGGCGTGGACGACGTAGCAGTGGACGCCGCGGAACTGGGCCACGTCGTGCTCGAAGTCGGTGCGGTTCGGGACCAGGAAGGCGATCTCGAGCTCGGACAACTCGTAGATGAGGCCCACGAAGTCGTCGAACGCCTCGTAGCACTGCGAGCGGGCGAAGCTCTCCATCTCACGGTCGCCGGGCCACGGTGCGCCCTGGCGGGCCGGGTGCTGGACGTGCAGGTAGATCTCGGCCTGGTGGGGCAGCTCGCACGGCACGACCGTGTCGAACTCGATGTGGCGGTCGCTCTGGAACCACGAGTAGCGGTTGAAGCACTGGCCGGCCGTGAGGTCGTGGAGGTTGACCATCTCGCCGTACCAGGTGGGCGGCTCCTCGTCGGCCACGGTCGGCCGCACCTCTGGCAGGGTGGTTGCGGTGCCGGTCGTCGTCGTCACGGAGTCGTCGCCTTCCGAAACGGCGCCGTCGCTCGCACACGCCGACACCAGCAGGACGGCGCACAGGAGCAGGAGTGGGGCGCGCACCGGGTCAGGGTAGGCCTGGGGCCGGTACCGTTGCGGGGTGTCCGTGGTCGAACTCAATGCCGTGGTCGCCCTGCTCGGACGCTTCCCGGCGCTGACCGGCCTGGACCTGCGCATCGAGGCGGGCGAGACCGTCCTGTTGCAGGGCCCCAACGGGGCCGGCAAGACCACGCTGCTGCGCCTCTGCGCCGGCCTGCTGGCCCCCCAGTCCGGCTCGGTGACGGTGCTCGGCCACGACCTCACTCTCGGTCCGGAGCGCCGGGCCGTGCGCCGCCGGGTGGGGCTGCTGGGCCACTCCACCGGCCTCTACGAGGACCTCACGGTCGCCGAGAACGTCCGCTTCTGGGCCCGCGCCGCCGGCCTCGACGCCGAGCCCTCGGTGGAGCGGGTCGTCGGCGCCCTGCAGCGCCTGGGCCTCGACGACGGGCTCCTCGACCTGCCCGTCCACCGGCTGTCGGCCGGCCAGCGGCGCCGCACCTCGCTGGCGGCGCTCGTCGTGCGACGGCCCCAGCTGTGGCTGCTCGACGAACCCCACGCCGGCCTCGACCAGGCCGGCCGCAACGTGGTCGACACGCTCATCGGCGACGCCGTCGCCGCCGGGGGGACCGTCGTCGTTTCGTCGCACGAACTCGAACGGGTCCGCTCGCTCTCGCCGCGGGTCGTGACCCTCGCCGGCGGCACCGTGCACCGGGACACGGGCGCATGAGCCGCTTCCTCGCCGACGCCCGGCTGGTCGCCGCCAAGGACCTCCGGATCGAGGCCCGCTCGCGGGTCGTGCTCAACCAGGTGGCGCCCTTCGCCCTGCTGGTGCTGGTGCTGTTCGGGTTCGCCCTCGACGCCGACCAGCGCACGCTGCGGACCTTCGCACCCGGCCTGTTCTGGGTGGCGGTCCTGCTCTGCGCCCTGCTGGCGATCCAGCGCTCGGTGTCGGTCGAACAGGCCGACGGGGCGCTCACCGGCCTGCGCCTGTCGGGCATGTCGCCGGCGGCGCTGTTCGTCGGCAAGGCAGCCGCCGTGTTCGTGCAGCTGGTGGTGCTCGAGGTGCTGCTGACCGCCGGGATCATCGTGCTCTACGGCAGCCAGATCGAGCAGCCGCTGCTGGTCGCCGCCACCGGCCTGCTGGCGGCCGTCGCCGTTGCGTGCACCGGTACCCTCTACGGCGCGCTGGCCTCGGGACTCGGGGTGCGGGAGACCCTTCTCCCCATCCTGCTGCTTCCGGTGCTGGCACCGGTGCTGATCGGCGCCACGCGGGCCTTCGACGACGCCCTCGGGAACGCTGCGGTGGACGGCTGGGCCTGGCTGGGCCTGCTGGCCGTCTTCGCCGTGGTCGCGACCGCGGGGGGCGCACTGGCCCACGGAACCCTGGTCGAGGAGTAGACGATTCGATGACGGAGACCATGACGACGAACGGCACCTCGACGGGCTCCCGAGGCTCGCGTGTGCTCGGCGCCGCCACCCTGCTGGGCCTGGCCACGCTGCTGCTGTTCGCCTTCGGCCTGACCGAGCCCGACGTCCGGCTCCACCCCACGACCGGCGGGGAGATCGGCCAGTTCGATGCCGTGCGCCTCCTGTACCTGCACGTGCCGCTGGCGGTGCTCATGTACGTGGCCTTCGTGCTGTGCGCTGTGGCATCGGCCGGGTACCTCATCCGCCGGACGCCCTGGTTCGACACGATGGCCCGGGCCGCCGCCGAGGTCGGCACGGTGTTCTGCGGCCTGGTGCTGGTCACCGGTTCGATCTGGGGGCGACCCGTCTGGAACACCTGGTGGGAGTGGGGTGACGTGCGCCTCATGACCACGCTCGTGCTGTTCCTCATGTTCACCGGCTACCTGGCGCTGCGCCGGGCCACGGTCGACCCGCGAGCCGCTGCCCTCCGGGGAGCCATAGTGGCGCTGGTGGCGGTACTCGACCTGCCGCTGGTGAACCGCTCGGTCGAGTGGTGGGAGAACCGCACCCTCCACCAGAAGTCCACGCTCGAGGAGCTCAAGATCCAGGACCTCACGCTGTTCACGCTGATGCTCGGGTTCCTCGTGTTCGGCCTGGTGCTGACCTGGCTGCTGCTGCACCGCTTCCGGGTCGGCTGGCTCGAACGCGAGGACGTCCAGCACGGCGTCGCCGCCGCCATCGCCGAGCGGCGGGCCGCCATCGACGAGGGCGACGTGGACGCCGCCGTGGGGGAGGGCACATGACGGGTCTGGCCGACGTGACGGGAGAATCATCCACATGACGCACCTCGGCTACCTGATTGCCGGCTGGGGCATCGCCCTCGGCACGCTCGGCCTGTTCGCCGTGGCCACCGTCCGCCGCGGACGCGACCTCGCCCGCCGGGTTCCGGCCGAGCGTTCCCGCTGGTTGACGGCCCCCGGCGAAGACGCCTGACCCCGTGGCCGACGAACTCGACCTCACGCCGGCACCCAGCCGGCCGGAACAACCCCGCCGGCGGGTCGTGCCGATCCTCGTCACGCTGCTGGTCGTGGCGGCGATCGTGGGCGTGCTCGTCAAGACCCTCGGCGACGCCACGCTCGTCTTCCACGAGGTCGATGCCGCCGTCGAGCTGCGGTCCGAAATCGGCGATGGCCGGTTCCGGGTCGTCGGCACTCCTCTGCCCGGCCTGGTCGAGACGGTGGTCGATGGCGAGTCGGCCGTGGTGTTCACCCTCTGCTCGGCCGGTGTCTATGCCGACGTCGCCCACGTTGGCGACCCGGCCGAACTGTTCCAGCCCGGCGTGCCGGTCGTGCTCCAGGGTGCATGGACGGCCGGCAGCGTGCCTGGCATCGCCGGCCTCGACGCACCGGCCGGCGACGGCTGGCACCTGCGCACCGACCACATGGTCGTCAAGCACGACAACGACTACCGGGTCGAAGAAGGGCGCCAGGCTGACATCGCCGCCTGCGGCGCCACCGGCTGACCGCTCCACGGTGACTCCGCCGCCATACTCCACCCCATGAACGCGACGCTGGGCTCGGGGTTCGTGGCCCTGGGCCTGACGGCCTCGCTGCTCGGCGTCCTCAACGCCGTGCGGGGTCTTGCCACCCGAAGCGCCGTCCACCTGGCACGGACCCGCTGGTACGTCGCCGCCGTGGGGGTCGCCGCCGTCGGCCAGTTCGCCGTCATGGAGCGGGCGCTCATCACCCGTGACTTCACGGTGGCGTTCGTGGCCCAGAACGGCAGCCACCGCACGCCGCCGCTGTTCAACGTTGCGACACTCTGGTCGGCGCTGGAGGGCTCGATCCTGCTGTGGGTGCTGATCCTCGTCGGCTACCTCGTGCTGGTCGCCTGGCGGTTCCGGGACCGGCTCACCGACCCGATGGTCGGCTGGGTACTGCTGGTCATGCTGGCCGTCTGCGCCTTCTTCTTCCTGCTGCTGGCCGGTCCGGCCCACCCGTTCGGCCGGTTCGACCCGTGGCCGGGGTTCGACGGCCCCGGCCCCAACCCGCTGCTCCAGAACCACGTGCTCATGGCGTTCCACCCGCCGGTGCTGTACCTCGGGTACGTCGGGTTCACGGTGCCGTTCGCCTTCGCCATCGCATCGCTCGCCACCGGCCGCCTGGGCGAGGGCTGGCTGCTCGAGACCCGCCGCTGGACGCTGCTGGCCTGGGGCTGCCTCACCATCGGGATCCTGCTGGGCGCCTGGTGGTCGTACGAGGTGCTGGGCTGGGGCGGCTACTGGGCGTGGGACCCGGTCGAGAACGCCTCGTTCCTGCCGTGGCTGACCGGCACCGCCTACCTCCACTCGGTGATGGTCCAGGAGCGGCGGGGGATGCTGCGGGTCTGGAACCTGTCGCTGCTGTGCGCCACGTTCGCCCTCACGATCCTCGGCACGTTCATCACCCGCTCGGGGGTGCTCGAGTCGGTGCACTCGTTCACCGAGTCGGCGATCGGGCCGATGCTGCTCGGATTGTTCGCCGTGATCGTTGCGACCGCCGTGGGCCTGATCGCCTGGCGGGGCGACGAGCTGCGGGCCGAGGGGTCGATCGACTCGCCGGTGTCGCGCACCGGGGCGTTTCTTGCCAACAACCTGCTGTTCGGGGCGTTCGCCTTCGTGGTGCTGCTCGGCACGATGTTCCCGCTGCTGGTCGAGGCCGCCAACGGCGACCGCATCTCGGTCGGCAACCCCTACTTCGAGCGCATGACCATGCCGATCGGGTTCCTGCTGCTGTTCATGATGGCGGTGGCGCCGGCCCTGCCGTGGGGGCGTGCTGGCACCGAGGTGCTGGCGAAGCGGCTGCAATGGCCGGCATCGGCAGGTGTGGCCACCATGGTGGTCGCCGTGGCGCTCGGTGCCCGGGGGTGGGTGACGGTGCTGGCCGTCGGCCTGGCCGGGTTCGCCTGTGGCGGGGCGGTGCGCCAGCTGGCGTTGGCGGTGCGCTCCCGGGGACTGCGCGGCTTCGTCGGACGGTCGAGCGGCGGCATGGTCGTGCACGTCGGCGTGGCGATCGTGGCCGTGGCGTTCGCCGTCTCGTCTTCCTACGTGCGCCAGGCCGAGGTGCGCTTCACCGAGCCTGGCGACCGGGCCGTGGTCTCCGGCCACGAGCTGGTCTTCGACGGCCTCGAGCGGGTCGAACTTGCCGAGAAGGACGAGATCCGGGTGCGGGTCCTGGTCGACGGCGAGATGTTCACGCCTGCGATCACGTTCTTCCCGTTCGCCGGGCAGACCATCGGCACGCCGACCACGCGCTCGACCTGGTGGGACGACCTGCAGCTCTCGGTGCTGGCCGTGCCCGAGCAGGCCGGCGACGACACGATCGTGCGGGTGACCGTGCAGCCGCTGGTCTGGTGGATCTGGTACGGGGGCGGCGTCATGGCCTTCGGCACACTGCTGGCCGCCGTGCCCGACCGGCGCCGACGCGAAGACGAAGAGTCTCAGGAGGCGTTGGCCCCTGACGAGGTTTCCGCGTGAGCCCGGTGCGCAGTGCGGCGATCGTCGTGGGCCTCGTGGTGGCGGTCCTGGTCGGGGTGATGGCCACCAGCGACTCCGGCCCGAACAGGATTTCCACGCACATGGTCGGTCAGCCGGCCCCACCGCTGGTCGGCACCACCATCGACGGCGAGCAGTGGGACCTCGATGCCCAGCGGGGCCGCTGGGTGCTCGTCAACTTCTTCTCGACGACCTGCGTGCCCTGCATCGTCGAGCACCCAGAGCTGGTCGCATTCGCCGAGGCCCACGCCGATGCCGACGACGCCCGGGTGGTGAGCGTGGCCTTCGACGACTCGGCGGCGGCCATCGAGAAGTTCTTCCGGGAGCGGGGCGGCGGCTGGCCGGTGCTGGCGACGCGCACCGGGTACATCGCCGTCGACTGGGGGGTCGTCGCCGTGCCCGAGTCGTACCTGGTCTCCCCGTCGGGGCACGTGGCCGCCAAGGTGGTCGGCGGCATCGAGCTGGCGGAGCTCGAGGCGCTGCTCGACGAGGCCAGGGGCGGCGCATGAATGGTGTCCCTCGGTCCCGCCGGGCGGTCTGGGCGCTGCTGCTGGTCGTCGCCGTCGGCACGCTGGTCGTGGCCGAGGTGGCCGAGCGCCCGCTGCTCACCAACGCCGACCGGGCGCACCACCTGGCGCAGGAGTTCGCCTGCCCGGTGTGCGCCGGCCAGTCGTTGGCCGAGTCCGACGTGCCGATCGCCCGCACCATCCGGGTCTCGATCGCCTCGATGGTCGACGGCGGCGCCACCGACGACGACATCCGCACGATGCTCGTTGCCCGCTTCGGCGAGGACATCGACTACACGCCCAGTGGCAGCGGCCTGACGGGCCTCGTCTGGGTGCTGCCGGTGCTCGTCGCCGCCGCTGCGCTGGCGGGTGTGGTGCTCGCCATGCGCCGCTGGCAGGGGAACCGTGGGGGGGAGGGCGGTTCGGCTCCGGTCCGCCCCCTCGTGCTGGCCGGCGTGGGCATCGTGGCGCTGCTGGCCGGCGTGCTGGTGGCGCAGCTTTCGGGGAGCCGGGGGATGGGAGACACGCTGTCGGGCGACATTCGCCTGTCGACCCGCACGCTGCTCATCGAGGCGGGCGTTGCGCCCACTGACGAGGCCATCGCCCTGTACACACAGGTGCTCGAGCTCCAGCCATCCAGCGCCGAGGCGTTGGCCTACCGGGGCTGGGCGCATCGCCGCAACGGCGATGCCGTGGCCGCCAGGGCCGACCTCGAGGCGGCCGTCGAGTCCGATCCGACGTACCCCGACGCCCGGGTGTTCCGGGCCTCGCAGCGGCTCGTCGACGGCGACGCCAACGGCGCCTCCCAGGACCTCGTGGCGCTCGACCAGCTCGCCGCCCCACCGATCGTCGGCGACCTGCTGGCCGCCACCCGGCTGCGCGAGCGGGTGGCGGCGGCGCTGATCGACGGCGGCGGTCTCCTCGCCGCACTCGACCTGCTCGACTCGGGCCTCGCCGCCGACCCGGCGGCTGCCGGGCTGCTGGCCGAGCGGGGCTGGCTGCTGGCCCGCACCGGCGAACCGGAGCTGGTCGAGATCGGCGTGACGACGCTCGACGAGGCGGTGGCTGCCGACCCGCTGCACCCCCACGCCCTGGCCTACCGGGCGGTCGTGCGCTCGGTGCTCCTCGGCGATTCCGCAGGCGCCACCGCCGACGCCACCGAGTTCGCCTCCCTCCCCGACCAGCCGCCCGAGCTGACGGCCCTCCTCGAATCCGAGGGCCTGCTCGAGTAGTTGCCCTGTCCGTCGAGACCGACGACAATGGCAGCCGTGGGAAAGGCACCGACGTGTGGCCGGGGTCCTGTTCTGCTGGTTGATGGTCGGCTGCGGCAGTGGGGGGAATCCGGGTTCTGTGACTCCGACGGCCGCGTCGAGCACCCTGCCCCGTTTCGAAGTGGTCTCAGAGCAACAGGCACAGGCCATGTTCGACGAGGTCGAAGCGCTCTCCGACTGCTCAGAGATCCGTGATCGCCTCGACCGCCTTCGTGTGTCGCGTCCGGCTTTTCGTTCGCCGGAGGGCTTCTCGTCATGGCCGGAGTGGACGGTCCAACTCCTCGAAAAGCGGAACCTCGAGACCTTGTGTGTCTTCGTCGGGAAGCCGGACTCCTGCATCAGCCTCCACGCGTTGGTTGCGGAGGTGCCGGTTGGCCTTTTCAGGTCGGGGAGTTTCGAGGATCCTGAGGCGAATCACCCTGAGCAGTATCGCGAGTTGCAAAGGATCGTGTCCGTGATGGCCAAGGTCACCAATTCACGGGTCGGGTCGGTCGCCGACGAGTTCCTCCGCGACCTCGATCAGGCTCCGCAGCGGGCGCACGACGGTGGGACCATCGTCACCGTCTCGAGCATTGCACTGAACGAGGTGCTTTGGGATGCGTGTGAGTTGCGGTCTGGCCTGCCCGGCATCATCTTCAACGCCTGGTAATCAGCGATTTCCGCCCGGTCTCGGGAGGTAGCGGCCTTGGGTGACCTGGCCGTTGTCGACGGTGTACCCCTGACCGGGTCCTTGGTGAAGCAGCGATCGGGTCGCCTGTCCTGCCACTGGTACGGTCGCGAAACCGGAGGGACAGACCGTGCGGACAACAGGCAGGATCGCAGCGACGGTTGGAGTCCTGATTGCAACCGTGGCCGTCACGTTTCTCGTGACGACGGCTCCGGCGCACGCCTACACGATCGGATAAGTGTCGATTCGCCGGCTCTGCGCCCACGATTCAGTACCAGTTCTTCGTCATCGGTCCGCAGTGAAGGACAGCCCACATCGAGGCCGCCAATCGGTGGTCGGCCCAGGTCGGCCCCGATTTCGTCGAAGGTCAGCATCCGTTGAGCATCAACATCCTGGTCTTCGACGGGTATCTCGACCAGTCGCAGGCACCACCCGGTTGCACCATCGTGGGGAGGATGTACGGAGACTGCGACGCGGACTCCGACTTCATCTGGTGGCATCAACTCCTTGTCACCGGTTACGACATCCGGTTCATCCCCATGGAGTTCGAGCAGCGTGTCGCGATCGCCGTCCACGAACTGGGGCACGCGCTGGGATTGGGCCATTCAGGAACGGGGTGTGCCATTCCGGGCCAGTACCGGGTCATGGATTCCAATGCGACGCGGGCGATCGTCGAGTGCGGAATCACCAACCCGCCGTGGAGCGATGACATTGCCGGAGTCGATGCGATCTACGACAACCAGGCAGGAAACGGGAGCGATGCGTGTGCCAGGGGTTGCACGCATCAGCGTCCTCGGCCTGGCCGCCTCACTCCTGGCGGGCGCCTGTGGGTTGTTCGTGCCGGACGACGGTCGCAGCAACGCATGCCAGGTGGCCGACGAACTCGTCGAGGGACTCCACGCCGGCTACCGCCGTGGTGAGAGCTATCACTACTAACGCCATCCCGGCCTCGGCCTATGTCGAAGCGGGTGACGACGCGTCAGAGGATCTCGCCGGCTACGACAACCCCGCGACCTGGTTCGAGGACTACCTCGTGGTCCTCGAACTCCTGGCCACGGTTGGGGAACCAGAGGTGGCGGCTGTCGCCGACGAGTTCCGCCGGGAACTCGATGACGCCAGAACCGCCGGTCGCGACAGCGAGGCGTCCAGCCACGCCCTGACCGAGACCCTGGCGGACGTGTGCGGAGTCGAATTGGGCCCGAACACCTTCTTGTACCGGTCCTGATCTTGTACCAGTCCTGAACGCGATCGGGGCCGTGTCGGCGCCGACGGCCACCTAGGTGCCGACGCCCGGTCTCGCGAGGTAGCGGCCCCGGGTGACATGGCCGTCGGCGATGGTGAGTTCCCATGCCGAGGCCATGGCACAGCCCCGGGGGCCGTGCACCCGCATGCCGTCGAACATCAGGTCGCGCAGCACCTCGGGGATCACGTCGGCGTGGCTGCACAGGACGGAGAACCCGGCTTCATCCGCCCGGGCCAGCTCCCGGACCAGTTCGGTCGCCGAAGCCGGGTCGCCCTCGAACAGGGCCTTGTGAACCGACAGGTCGGCCCCCGCCCGTTGGGCCAGTGGGCCGACCGTCTGTTGGCAGCGCACGGCCCGGCTGGTGAGGAGCGCGGTCAGGGGCGCATCGCCGTACGCGTCGGCAAGGGCATCGGCCTGGGCCCGGCCCCGCTCGTCGAGGGGGCGGTCCACATCGTCGCCCCACCAGCGGTAGCGGTCGCCTGCCGAGGCATGTCGGACAAGGAGGATCACGGAGGGAACGGTGTTCAACGCAGGGCCCGGAGGCCAGCGAGGATCCCGGGCAGGGCGTCGATGGCGGCGTCCACATCGACGTCGGTCGTGTTCCAGCCGACGGAGAGGCGCAACGACCGGTGGGCATCGACGCCCATGGCCTCGAGCACCGGCGAGGGCTCCAGCCCCTCGGAGGCGCAGGCGCTGCCCGAGTGGGCGGCCACACCGGCCCGGTCGAGGCCCAGCAGAACGGCCTGGGGCTCGATGTCGGTGATCCCGACGCACACCAGGTGGGGGAGCCTCCGGTCGGGGTCGCCGTAGCGCTCGACCCCTTCGAGGGCGGCCAGCCCCTCGGCCAACCGGTCCGTGAGACGCCGCGAGTCGGCCTCCTCGTCGGCGAGCACGCCGTTGCCCAGCGCCTCGCAGGCGGCGCCGAACCCGACCACGGCCGGGACGTTTTCGAGGCCGGCCCTTCGGGCCCGCTCCTGGTCGCCGCCGAGCAGCAGGGGATCGAGCCGCAGGCCCCGACGCACCAGCAGGGCACCGACGCCGGGGGGTCCGCCGAACTTGTGGGCGCTCACCGAAAGCAGGTCGCAGCCCAGCGCCCCGAAGTCGACCGGCACCCGGCCGACGGCCTGGGCGGCGTCGACGTGGACCAGCACGTTGCGCTCCCGGCAGGCGGCGACCACCGGTTCGAGGTCGTGGCAGGTGCCGACCTCGTGGTTGCCCCACTGCAGGTGCACGACCGCCGTGTCGTCTCCGATGGCGGCCAGCAGTTCGTCGGGATCGACCCGGCCGCGCCGGTCGACGCCGACCACGGCCACCGGACCCTCCCGGTCGGCACAGTGCCGCACCGCCGAGTGCTCGACGGCGGCGAGCACCGAGCCACGGCGGTGGTCCTTGCGCGCCGCTCCGTGGCAGGCCATGGCGATCGACTCGGTCGCCCCCGAGGTGAACACCACCTCCCGGCTGCGGGCGCCGAGCAGGTCGGCCACCTGCTGGCGGGCCACCTCGACGGCGTGGCGGGCGGCCAGTGCCTCCTCGTGGATGCGTCCAGGATCGGCGTTGAGGGCGAGGGCGGCCGTCAGGGCGTCACGGGCGGCAGGTCGCAGTGGTGAAGTCGATGCGTGGTCGAGGTAGTGGCGAGGCATGGGTGCCGGGTGCCCGGGACAACCCGGTCAGCGGAGGAGAAATCCGGCGCTCACACGGTGACTTCGGTGATGCAGACGCTGTCGCCCATCGGGAGCGATGCCGACAGGTCGGTCTCGGCTTCGCCGTAGAGGGCGCCGAGCATCCCCCGCACGAGGCCCCGGTCGACGGCACAGATCACGGGATGCTCGATGGGGGCACCGCCGAACGGGCAGTGCTCGGAGACGATGCGCAGCTGGTTGCCACCGGTGCGCTCGGCCCTGGCGGCGAAGCCGTGGGCGGTGAGGGCGTCGGCCACGGCGTACATGGCCGACTGGAACGACTTGTGCACCTCGTCGGCACCGATGGACTCGGCCATCGAGCGACCCACCTCGGCACCCACCTCCTCGGCCATCGCCTCGGCCTGGTCGGATGGCAGCAGGGCCAGCGCCCGGCCCAGCAGCCCGATCAGCACCGTGTCCTGGCGGATGGGCAACTCGAGGGGCGTGCCGGGATCGGCCACCCGGTAGTGCTTGGACGGCCTGCCGGCGGAGGCGCCCTCCGGCCGCTCGACGGCGACCTCGAGGTAGCCGCCCGATGCCAACTTGTCGAGGTGGTGGCGGGCCACGTTGGGGTGCAGGTCGAAGCGGTCGGCAGCCTCGGCAGCGGTCAAGCCGGCAGCCGCCTCGCGTGCGTGCAGATAGATGTCGCGTCGCGTCGGATCACCGAAGGCGTTGGTGATCGCCGTGACCGCTGCGCCGAACTCGCTTGGCGTGAGGGGTGCCCCATCCACCCGGTTAGCCTACCGAACCCGGCGACCTGCCTTCCGATGAAGGACCGGCGCCCCCGGAAACCCACTGAACTCCCTCGATCGAGCCCCAGGATCCCCATGACTGTCACCGATTCCCAGGTCACAGAGGCCCAGGTCACCGAGGCGCTCCGGCCCGTTCAGGACCCCGAGTTGCGCCGCAGCATCGTCGATCTCGGCATGGTCGCGGACATCGCCATCGACGGCGGCACGGTGGGTGTCACCATCGCCCTCACGGTGCCCGGCTGCCCCCTCAAGGCCGAGATCCAGCGCTCCGTCAGCGAGGCCGTCGCCCCGCTCGACGGTGTCGGTTCGGTGGCCGTCGAGTTCACGGTCATGACCGACGAGCAGCGCGAGGCAGTGCGCACGATGGTCCACGGCAACCCGGCCGCCACCGCAGGCACCAACCCCACCCACGGGCACTCCGAGGGCCGCGAGATCCCGTTCGGCAAGGCCGGCAGCCGCACCCGGGTACTGCTCATCGCCTCCGGCAAGGGCGGCGTCGGCAAGTCGTCGGTCACCACGAACCTGGCCGTGGCACTGGCCCAGCGGGGCCGCGACGTGGCTGTCATCGATGCCGACGTCTGGGGCTTCTCGATCCCACGCATGCTCGGCGCCGACCAGCCACCCGTGGTCATCGACGAGATGATCATCCCACCCGAGGCCCATGGCGTGCGCTGCATCTCGATGGGATTCTTCGCCGACGAGGACCAGCCCGTCATCTGGCGGGGTCCGATGCTCCACAAGGCACTCGAGCAGTTCCTCACCGACGTCTACTGGGACGAGCCCGACTACCTGCTGGTCGACCTGCCCCCCGGCACCGGCGACATCTCGATATCGCTGGCCGGCTTCCTGCCCACCGCCGAAATGTACATCGTCACGACGCCGCAGCCGGTCGCCCAGAAGGTGGCGCAGCGGGCCGCCTACATGGCAGAGAAGGTGCGCATCACCGTCAGGGGCGTCATCGAGAACATGTCCTGGTTCACCGGCGACGACGGCACCCGCTACGAACTGTTCGGCTCAGGGGGCGGCGCCGAACTCGCCGAACAGCTCGGCGTGCGGTTCATCGGCCAGATACCGCTCATCCCCGAACTCCGCGAGGGCTCCGACACCGGCAACCCCGTCGCTGCCCATCCGGAGACCGAGGCAGGTGCCCTGTTCGCCGAGATGGCCCGGGTGCTCGACGAGGAGATGAAGCCCTCCAAGCGCGCCCACCCCGAACTCAAGCTGCTCTCGTAGCGCACGCAGCCCCCAAGAGCAGCCTCCCCAAGAAAGGCGTACCACATGGACATCCGCATCGGCGTCGTCAACACCGCCAAGGAACTCGCCCTCGAACTGCCCGATGACACGGACGGCGCAGCCCTGAAGGCCGACGTCGAGGCGGCGATCGCCGACGGGTCCGTCCTCTGGCTCACCGACGCCAAGGGTCGCATCGTCGGCGTCCCGGCCGACAAGGTCGCCTACGTCGACATCGACCCCGGCGACGGCACCAAGCCCTTCGGCTTCAGCTGAGCCGGCCGGCGCATTGGCGAAGCTGGTCGTGACCGGCTCTCCGCCTGGTGGTCGCCACTCCTCACGAGCGACATCGACGCTTGGTCCGCACACGTAGGGTTCGCATGTGACAACCCGCGTCAAGCGCCCCAACGGCTGTCTGGAGCCGGAGCCGATCGACGGTGTGGTTGCCGATCCGGCCCGCATCCGCGACCTGGCCCGAGCCCACGGTCCCTACTTCATGCCGGCCCGGTACCTGGTGACCGGACAGCCCGCCGACACCGCCGCTGACGGCTCCTCCCGCACCAGCGCCGACGTGCCGGCCGGCCTGGTGGGTCCGACGTGGCGGGGAGACTGGGCGGTCGGTGGGCAGGCGTTGATCGAGGCTGCGTCGGACCTGCTCGACCATCCGCGTTTCATCGAGGCAGCGCACCGCATGTTCGACGCCGAGGTGGTGGTGCCCGAGCAGGTGTACGTGAACCTCTCCACCCCCATGCCCAGTCAGGGCTTCTCGCATATCGACATCGCCGAGTTCGTGGGCGTCGATCGAACCAACGCACCCGGGTGGTTGCTGCAGGCCATGGGTTCGTCGGGTCTGTTCGAGGATGCCCGCATCTCGGTCGCCACCGCGGTCGCCTGGTTTCACACCGGAGAAAGGGGCTTCTTCCGCTATTGGCCCAACGGTCGTGAGGCCGACAGCATCCGTCACGAGAACATGTGGAACACCGCAGTCGTGGGTGACAACGACTTCATGCACCACCAGGTGGAACGCATCGGCCCCGCCGGAGCGCGGCCGCCGACCGGCCTGACCATCGACACCACCCTCGACCATGTGGAGGGTGCCTGGTCGGTCATCGAGGCCGGTGCGACCCTGGCGGAGTACACGGACGACGAGGTGCGCCTCTCGTTGTCGTGGAAGGCCAAGGTCTACGCCGACGACGCAACCCGGACGGCCGCTGAGGCCGGTGGCGGGTTGACGGTGGCTGAAGCCGTACGAGTCCTGACCGCCGAGTTGGATGCACCGTCGCCGACGGACGTCGCCGATGCCCTGACCGACACGGGGTTCCGTAGTGCCCTGGCCGCCCGTTGGAGCGGCTACCGCTCCGACTGACGGCTTCCGATTCGCCGCCCGTACGTCTGCGGAACCCACGGCGATGTCCATACATGGAGCGGTGACGGTGGCTCGTGCACTCGTGTCCCCACCTATGGGGTTCCTCCATCGCCCGGCTGTTCGGGTCAGGGGGGGTGTGCGTGGGGGCGTGCGCTCGTGTCCCCACCTATGGGGTTCCTCCATCTCCTCTTCGAGCAAATCGATCCGGCACTGGAGACGCTTCTCGGCGGATGAGTCCGGACTGGCCGCCAACGCCTCGCCCGTAGGCTCGCCCCATGGCGACCCTGGCTGAGCTCTGCCGGACCCAGACCGGGCTCGGGGAGGCCGAGGTCATCCACCTCCAGGACCTCACCGGCTCGTGGGGCCTGCTCTCGGACCTCTCGTTCGCCGACCTGCTGCTCTACGCCCCGGAGACCGACGAGCGCGATGCCCCGCTGGTGCTGCTCGGCCATGTCCGGCCCACCACCGGCACCACCCTCTACCGGGCCGACCTCGTCGGCCAGATGTTCCGGCGCAGCCGGCGACCGCTGATCGCACAGTGCCTCGACGAGAAGTGCATCGTGGAGGGCAGGGTCCACGTCGGCGTCGACCGCGACATCTCGCTCAAGGCGGTGCCCGTGCGGCGCGGCGACGCGACCATCGCCGTGCTGGCCCGCGAACGCCACCGACCCGACGACCGGCCGATGAGCGAGCAGGAGCGCACCTACCTGTCCGTGTTCGACCGCTTCGCCCACATGCTCGACCGTGGCGAGTTCCCCTACCGGGACGAGGAACGCTTCCGGCACCGCACCCCCCGGGTGGGCGACGGCCTGCTGCTCGTCGACCGTGAGGGCCGTATCGAGTTCGCCTCACCGAACGCCGTCTCCGTGATGCACCGGCTCGGCATGCACCGAGCCGTCGTCGGCGCCCGTCTCGACGACTCGGGCCTCGGCCCCGAGATGCTCCGCTCGGCGTTCGCCAAACGCACCTCCGTCATCGAGGAGATCGTCCGCGGCACCGAGACCACGATCGTGAGCCACTGCCTTCCGCTGCTCGACGAGGGCCGGGCGACGGGTGCGATCGTGCTGGTTCGCGACGTCACCGACCTGCGTCGCCGCGACCGCCTGCTGGTGTCCAAGGACGCCACCATCCGCGAAGTCCACCACCGGGTCAAGAACAACCTCCAGACCATCTCGTCCCTGCTGCGGCTCCAGGCCCGGCGGCTCACCTCCGATGAGGCCCGTGCGGCGATCGGGGAGTCGATTCGCCGGATCGGCGCCATCTCGGTCGTGCACGAGGCGCTGGCGCAGAGTGCCGACCACGACGTGTCGTTCACCGAGATCGTCAAGCCCCTCGTGCGGGTGGTCGAGGACAGTGTCTCGATGCCCGAACGGCCGCTGCGCTTCGAGGTGACGGGCGACGCCGGGATCCTGCCCGCCCAGGTCACCACGACGCTGGCAGTGGTCGTCACTGAACTGATCCAGAACGCCGTCGACCATGCCTTCGTCGGTTCGTCCGCACCCGAGGACGGATCGCCCGGCCGGGTCGAGATCTCGCTCGACCGAAAGCCCGACATGCTCGCCATCGACGTCGCCGACGACGGCATCGGGTTACCCGCCGGCTTCGACCCCTTCGACGCCAAGGGCCTCGGCCTCACCATCGTGCGGACCTTCGTCGAGGTCGAGCTGGGTGGGACCATCCGCCTCCGGCCGGGAGCCGAAGGCGGAACCGTCGCCGAGGTGCGGATTCCCGCCAGCCGGCTGGTCAGCCCGCTCGACGACGCCCGCGACCCACGGGCATGAGCCCGGCCTGATCTCCGAATCGTCCGGCGGCAACTAGGTTCGTGCCGATGGACAGATCCGCAACGCTCCGCCCCCTGGTGATCGCCCACAGAGGCGACTTCGCCCACCATCCCGACAACACCGTCGCGGCGTACCGCTCGGCGTTCGAGCAGGGCGCCGACTGGGTCGAACTCGACGTGCGCCGCACGATCGACGACGTCCTGGTGGCACACCACGACGCCCACCTCGCCGACGGACGCCTCATCCGGGAACTGGCCGCCGGCGAGCTGCCGGACGAGGTCCCCACGCTCGCCGAGGCGTTCGAGGCCTGCGAGGGCATGGGCGTCAACGTCGAGGTCAAGCACCTTCCCGGCGATCCGGACCACGTGGACGTCCACCTGGTCTGCGACGCCGTCGCCGGCCTCGCCGCCGCCTACCGGCCGACCGGACAACTGCTGATCTCGTCGTTCGACATCACCGCCGTCGACATGATCCGGGCCACCGATCCCGACCTGCCGACCGGCTGGATCGTGGCCGAGCGCTACACCGCCGACATGATCCTCGAACGCACCGTCGCCCACGGACACGGCACCGTCTGTCCGTGGGACGGGCTGGTCGACCAGCACCTCGTCGAGCACGCCCACGACCGGGGCCTGCAGGTGGTCGTCTGGACGGTCGACGATCCGAAACGCATGGTCGAGCTGGCCGGCTGGGGCGTCGACGGGATCATCGGCAGGGACCCGGGGCTGCTGCGCCGGACCCTGGACGGTCTGGACTGAGCGTCAGGTCGGAGCCCTCAAGAGAATGCGTGCGAGCCCAGGTCATCGGGCCTTCGGGTTCCCACCGGGGGGGGTCGGAGCCCTCAAGAGAATGCGTGCGAGCCCAGGGGAACCACCAGGTCCAGTGCATCGGGTACGTGCCGGAACCTGAGTTCCTCGGCGTCGCCGAGGTGGTCGCCGTCGACCTGCCACGGCACCGGCCGGGTGGGGACCAGCAGCGCCTCGGCCACGTCGGTGCGCACGTCGACGATCGGGCTGCCGGCGACCGTGCCCCCCAGACCCGCAGCCGCTGCCAGCACGGGCAGCAGCCGGCCCGGTGAGAGCGACGTGATGGTCACCATGGCGAGGGGCGTGTCGAGTCGGGTCTCGGGAGCCAGCGAGAGGCCCCGGGTGCCGAGGTAGGTGTAGGGGTCGGTGTTGAGGCACACGGCCATGAGGCCCTCGATGGCCGGTTCCTCGCCCAGGTCGTCGATGTCGCCGTCGTCGTCGCCCGGCGCCTCGTGGACGGATCGTGTCGAGACCCGGAACGCCGGGGTGCGCCGGTCGTAGTGGCGGACCCAGGTGTCGAGGGCGGCGGCCACGAACAGCGGGTGGCCGGCGAAACGCTTGAGCAGCCCGCCCTTGCGCTCGACCTGCTCGACCACCGCAGCGTCGAACCCGACCCCGGCGTGGAACAGGAAGTAGCGGTCGTTGACGCAGCCAAGGCCGACCCGCCGGAACGAGCCGGCCTCCATTGCATCGAGCAGGGCACCGGTGGCCTCGACCGGGTCGTCGGGCAGGCCGAGGGTGCGGGCGAACACGTTGGTCGACCCGCCAGGCACGGCGGCGAGTGCGGTCTCGGTGCCCGCCAGCCCGTTGGCGGCCTCGTTGAGGGTGCCGTCGCCGCCGAGCACCACGACCACGTCCATGCCGTCGTTGGCGGCACTCTGGGCCAGGCGGGTGGCGTGGCCGCGCCGGCTGGTGGCCGCCACCTCGAGGCGGTGGTCGGCCGACAGGGCCTTCTGGATCACGATCCGGGTCCGGGCCGTGACCGACGAGGCCGACGGGTTGACCACCAGCAGGATCTTCATGCGGGGTCCCTTTCGAGCGTCGTGCCTCTCACCATGATCCGAGGGTACCGGCGCCCAGCTTCCTGCTCAGGGCGCATCGTCGACCGGTGCGCTGGTCAACTCCGCGATGACCGCGTCGAAGAGCGGGAACACCACCGGGTCGAGCAGCGTGGAGGGCGGCAGTCGGGACGATCCCGTGCGGGCGATCACGACCTGGTTGGCCCGATCGACGTAGAGGAACTGTCCATGGGCGCCCCGGGCCATCGGACGCGTTGATCCATGCGAGTCTCCCTGAGATCCCTGCCGAGCCTGTTCTGGAGCATCGATGTGCCGGATCCACCACTGCGACCGGTACGACCCGCCGGCCATGGTCTCGGGTCCGGCCCCGGTGAACAGGTCGGGGTCGCCGCCGAGGAACGGGTCGTCCGCCACCGCCTCCGGTACGACCTGCACGTCGCCGACCCGGCCCCCGCAGCGAATCATCTCGCCGAAGCGGGCGAAGTCGCGCACCGTCATCGTCATCGTGGTCTCGGCCCCTGACGGGTCGAGCATGAATGCGGCGTCCCGCTCGGCGCCGAGGTGCCGCCAGATCCGCTCCGACACCAGGTCGGCCAGGCCCCGACCGGACGCCCGACGGACCAGCCAGCCGAGCACGTTGATGTTGGGTTCCCGGTAGGCGAAGGCCTCACCGTGGCGTCCGGCGGGACGCACCTCGGGGAGGTAGTCGTAGAACGACCGGGGGCCGGGGTCGTCGGGCGCCATCGGCAGCATTCCTGCCGAACGCAGGTACCGGTACACCTCGGAACCGGGGTCCAGGTAGTCCTCGTCGAATGTCATCGACACGAGCATGTCGAGCACCTGCCCCACGGTGGCGTCCCGCCATGCCGAATCGGCCAGCTCGGGGATCAGCGTCGGCACGAGGGCGTCGCGATCCAGGGAGCCCTCGTGGACCAGCCACGTGGCGATGGTGCCGACGAACGACTTGGCGCACGACATGATCACGTGCGGCAGGTCCGCAGATCCGTGGCCGCCGTACGACTCGTGCACCAGGCGGCCCCGGTGCAGCACGACGAGACCGTCGGTGTGGAGCTCGTCGTATGCCTCGTCCCAGCCGAGGGTCCGGCCGTCGGCGGTGTCGAACCGGATCTGCGCCGTGTCGAGCGGATCGCCGGCCTCGAAAGGACGGGATGCGCCGTCCCCACGCCACACCGTCCGGGTCGGGACCAGGTCCTCGATGTGGTTGAAGCTCCACTTCATCTGGGGCCAGGCGTAGAAGGACCCGTCGTCGAACCGGATGCGCCGGTCGGCCGCCGGCGGGAAGCCGGTCATGAACTCGGCGAGGGGGTCCGGGTCGGGCACGAACCGCAACTTAGGTGTTGTAGCCAGGGACGTTGTTGACATCCGTGCGTTGGTGAGCCTCCTGGGCGAGCCAGATCGCGACCCCCGTTCCCCGCGTGACACATTTCGCTTCCGGCTGATGGCGGGAAATGCCCGCCGAGCCGCCAGAATCCCACCCCATGAACGTCGTTGTGTGTGTCAAGCAGATTCCTGATCCTGCCGATCCCGGCCAGATGGACCCAGAGACCCGGACCCTCAAGCGGGACGTCAAGCTCATCCTCGATGAGTCCGACTCCTACGGGGTCGAGATGGGCCTCCAGTTGGTGGATGCCGCCGGGGAGGGCGAGGTCATCCTCGTCTCCATGGTCCCCAACAGTGAGGTGAGCGGCCTGCGGACCGCCCTCGCCATGGGCGCCGGCAGCGCCGTCCTCGTCAGCGACGAGGCACTGGCCGGCTCCGATGCCCTCTCGACCGCCAAGGTCCTGGCCGCCGCCATCCGCCGTTGCGAACCCGACCTGGTCATCACCGCCACCGAGTCGAGCGACGGCTACACGGGCACCGTCCCGGTCCAGATCGCCGAGCTGCTCGACCTGCCGTCGGCCACGTTCGCCAAGTCGATCGAGGTCTCCGGCGACATCGCCACGGTGCGGCGCCAGACCGAGGACGGCTACGACGTGATCGAGTGCAGCCTGCCCTGCGTGGTCTCGGTCACCGCCGGTGTCGTCGAGCCCCGCTACCCGTCCTTCAAGGGGATCATGGCGGCCAAGAACAAGCCCGTCGACGAACTCGACCTGGCCGCACTCGGCATCGACCCTGCAACCGTCGGCTGGGCCGGCGCCCGTCAGGAGATCGTCGACATCACCGAGGCGCCAGCCGGCGAGGCCGGCGAGATCGTGCACGACGATGGCACCGCCCATGAACGCATCCTTGCGTTCCTGGACGACCTGAAGATCATCTAGGAGGCCGCTGTGGGAATCTCGAAGATCTGGATCTACGGCGAGTCGACCGAAGGGGTCGTTGCCACCGCAACCCTCGAGATGCTGGCCAAGGCCCGCACCATCGGGGATACCGTCGAGGTGGTCGTCCACGGCGACGCATCGGCCGTGGCCGCCGAACTCGGCGAGCACGGTGCCGCAACCGTCCTGTCGATCGGCGACCTCGGTGACGGCCTTCCCGGTCCCCGCGTCGCCTCGGCCATGGCCGGAGCCATCGGCGCCGGCAACGGTCCCGACGTGCTGCTCTGCGCCACCAGCTACGACGGCCGCGACGTGGCCGGGCGCCTGTCGGCCAAGATCGACGCACCGGTCATCACCAACGTGGTCGACCTCACCGTCGACGGTGACCGCCTGCTGGGCGTCGAGCCCGTCTTCGGCGGCTCGCTCAATGTCTCCACCGGCTTCACCGGTGACGGCACCGCCATCTTCCTCGTGCGTCCCAAGTCGTTTGCCGCCGAGCCGGCAGGCGGCGCTGCCGCTGTGGTCGGCAGCCTCGCGGTCGGTGACCTCGGCAACACGGGTGGCTCGACGGTCAAGGACCGCTTCGCAGAGGAGAGCACCGGCCCCAAGTTGGACGAGGCCGCCATCGTCGTCTCGGGCGGCCGTGGCCTCGGTGGCGCCGAGCACTACGCACTGATCGAGACGCTGGCCGGCCTGCTCAAGGGCGCCGCCGGTGCGTCACGGGCCGTGGTCGATGCCGGCTGGGTGCCCTACTCGTATCAGGTGGGCCAGACCGGCAAGGTCGTGAAGCCGACGGTCTATCTGGCCTGCGGCATCTCGGGTGCCACGCAGCACCTGGTGGGGATGAAGGGCTCGGCCAACATCATCGCCATCAACAAGGACGAGGAGGCCCCCATCTTCGGCGTGGCCGACCTCGGCATCGTGGGCGACCTCCACAAGGTCGTCCCGAAGCTCATCGAGGCCCTCCAGGCCCGAGGCTGACCCTGATCCTGAGCCACGGGCGGCCGCTGCGTTTTCAGTGACCGACCGGCCCCTGGGTCGGGTGCACCGCGCCAGATGGGCCGGGTGCTCGTCCCGGTGAATCTGCCGGCGCTGCCGCTGATCGTCGTCTGGGCCGGGATGGTCTGGATGAGTGGATGCATTCACCGACGCATGGCGGGCGCCGCTGGTTGTCGTCTGGGTCGGGATGGTCTGGCTGAGCGGCTGCATCCGCCGACGCCTGGCGGGTGCCGCTGGTTGTCGTCTGGGCCGGGATGGTCTGGCTGAGCGGCTGCATTCACCGACGCTTGGCGGGCGCCGAACATTGTCCGACCTGTGAGAGCTCGGGCGCCGAGGTGGGAGGCGACAACCTGTGTCCCTGCCGAGCCTGCGACGGATTCGGGCGTCGGCCCGTGCCCGAAGAGTGAGTTGCCAGGGGCTGGGGTTCTCTCTGCGGAGGCCGGTTCGTCAGGAAGGTCTCGCTGGTTGTCGCGCGGGCGGCGTGCCCCGGGCGGCCGTGGTCAGGCCGCCGCCGGTTTTCGTGGTTGTCGTCGGTGGCGTCGGTCGGGTTCGTGGTTGCGGCCTTGCGGGTCGGTGAACCCGATGCGGCCGTTGCCGGTGCCCTGTTCGGAGAGCGGGTCGAGGTGTCTGAGGCGCCAGCCG
>Ga0209554_1000147_pt1 | contig 55826 bp, 66 predicted proteins | sample MarorgKNORR_S2LV_5_FD_188221 | JGI IMG/M metagenome (GOLD analysis project Ga0209554, IMG submission 188221) | Marine microbial communities from the Southern Atlantic Ocean, analyzing organic carbon cycling - Bottom_A/KNORR_S2/LV (SPAdes) (version 2) | ecosystem: Environmental > Aquatic > Marine...
CTAAAACCTATCCTTTGGAAGATATTAAAAAAGCCCAAGAAGATTTTTTATCTAAAAAATACACAGGCAAACTTGTACTAATACCTCCAAATGATAATATTTGATTTTTTATATTATAAAAATAATTTGAAAGCATAGGTGAAGTTATGGACGAAAAACTATTTGAAAAAGGCCTTGAGAAAAGAAAGGCTACTCTTGGCAAGGAATACGTAGAAAATAATCTTGCGAAAGCGGATGATTTTACCCGCCCTTTTCAAGAAGCAATGACAGCGTGGTGCTGGGGATTTGGTTGGGGCGATGAAACGATCGATGCCAAAACACGCTCCATGATGAATTTATCCATGATCGGTGCCTTGGGTAAAATGGATGAGTGGGAAATTCATTGCCGAGGGGCGATTACAAACGGTGTAACTAAGGAAGAAATCAGGGCGATTATACACGTAATTGCAATTTATTGCGGCGTTCCTCAATCATTGGAATGTTTTCGCGTGGCCAGGAAGGTTTTGGAAAAAGAAAAATTAATATGAAGACTTTAGTCTACACTGATCACGAAACTCTTTCTTACAGAGATGAGCTGGACGCCAAGGCAAAAAATGGGGAAACATTGATAAAAGTTTCCGCCGCGGGCATTTGTGGATCGGATATGCATGCCTACCATGGTTATGACGACAGACGTCTTCCTCCCTTGATCCTGTGTCACGAAATCAGTGGCATTAACCAGTCTGACAACATTCCTGTTGTCATCAACCCCCTTGCAACATGCAAGGAATGCAATGATGGACGTGAACACCTTTGCCCCAATAGAGGAATGATGGGATGACAAAACTAGTTGCACGTGCGGATGGTTTTGCCGAATTGGTTGCTGTGCCCTCAGAGAATGTTTTCGCCGTACCCAGCGATGCCAGTCTGAATGACCTGTCCTTGACCGAACCAACGGCAGTTGCTTTTCATGCAGTCAAAATCGCTGAACAGACATCACTTACCAATGTTCAAGACAGCAAAATCCTTATTATTGGCGGAGGTGCCATTGGATTGCTTCTTGCCCTTGTTCTCAAGGAAAAAAATGCTGAGAGGATAACAATCACTGATACCAATAAAAAAGACTGGATGTTTGTAAAAAGGCTTCATCATGTGCGGTAGCCCACCTCGATGATGACAGCGTTCGGGATAATGGTTATGATATCATATTTGATGCGGTGGGTTTTGAAGCTACACGAAAAAAATCAATTCAATGTGTTCGCCAAGGCGGGGTCATTGTACATATTGGTTTGAGTCAACCCGCTGGTGAATTTGATTTTCGCAAAGCGACACTTCAGGAGATAACGTTTGTTGGAACCTACTGTTACACAAATGAAGATTTTAAACAATCACTGGACATGTTGATTGCAAAAGAGCTGGGTGATCTTACCTGGCTGGACTACCGACCACTCAAAAACGGGGCAAATGCTTTTAGGGAAATTCATGGTGGCGCAACAGCGTCACCAAAAATAATACTACTGCCTTAAATATACATATAACCGATATAAAAAGTGTAAACAAGAAGGCTTAAAACGCCATATAGCCGTCCCAATTTTTTCATCGCAACCATATAAAATGTAATAAAAATTATCACGCCCGTCATGACATACAAATCAAAGTTCGCGATATGGGGGGGGAACTCAAAACGCCCAAAAAACGATGAGACGCCCAGCACTCCCAGAACATTGTAGATATTTGATCCCAACACGTTGCCAAGGGCAAAATCAACTTTTTTTCTTGCCGCTGACAAGACACCAACCACTAACTCCGGAAGGGAAGTTCCAAAAGCAACAAGGGAAACCCCTATAACTGATTCAGGTATGCCGTAAGCTGTAGCAATGTTTACCGCCCCATTAACAAAAAACTTCGAGCCATAAACCAAGAGCATAATGCCAATGACAATAAGTACCCCTGATATGAACAGGGAGTATTCGCCCTTCTCCTCCACATCGGAAAAATTCAAAGAACCTATTTTAACTTGATACACCATTATTAGAGTCAATAGAATAAGTGCGACAACTCCAAAGACAGGATTGAATTGCATCATAAGAAAGCTCATCATTATTAATCCAAGCGCAATGGCAACATTGATGGCAGCTTGGTTGACTTGGTTTTGTGTGATTTTTCTAATGGGGCACAAAAAAGCTGTTGCGCCCATGATTAATATTATATTGGCGATATTGCTTCCAATAACATCTCCCGTCGCAATGTCTGGGTGACCACTAACTACGGCCCGCACACAATTTGCCAATTCAGGCAAGGATGTGCCCGCCGCAACTACAACAACGCCGATGGCGAATAATGATATTTTAAGTTTTTTTCCTAAACTAACGGAGCCCCTAACAACAAACTCAGCGCCACCCACCAGCATGGCCAAACCGATTGTAAGTATTATAAAATCCACGCAGGCTAACTAACATAAATGTAGTGTGGTAACCACAGTGCAATCTGCGGAAAGACAACGATGGGAATCAACCCTATCATTTTATGAATATTCTTAATAAGTAGTAAGTCGATTTTTTATTTCATTATGGGTAATTAGTGCGATAATAGCGTTTTTTATAAAAGTATGAGTGCATTTGACTATGTCATTATCGGTGCAGGATCAGCTGGTTGTGTTCTCGCCAATAGATTGACTGTAAATCCTAAAATCAGTGTTCTATTAATTGAAGCCGGCGGAAAGGACACAAATCCCTGGATTCATATTCCGGGTGGCTATTTTAAAACAATGCACAATCCTAAAACAGATTGGTGTTTTAAAATTCAAAGTGATCCGGGCCTTGATGGAAGAAAGATGAATTATCCTCGGGGTAAAACTCTTGGGGGAAGCTCTTCCATTAACGGCCTTCTGTACATTCGAGGGCAATCACAGGACTATGACTATTGGCGTCAGCTTGGCAATGTAGGGTGGTCATGGGTGGATGTATTGCCCTATTTTAAAAAATCAGAGGACAATCAAAGGGGAGAGAATGAATTTCACGGTAAGGGCGGGCCATTGTCCGTTGAGGATATGCGCGTTAAGATGAAGGTGCTTGATACTTTCATTGACGCAGCGGAAGAATTTGGCTTTCCGCGCCAGTCAGATTTTAACACAGGTGAAAATGAGGGATTAGGATACTTCCAGGTGACGCAGCGCAATGGTTTGCGTTGCAGCACGGCTGTCGGGTACTTAAACCCGATAAAAAACAGAAAAAACTTAAAAATAATCACGAAGAGCCACGTTAAAAACATTGAATTTAATAACAATAGGGCTGTTGCCGTCAACTACTGGCAAAACAATCAGTTAACAAAAGTTAAAGCCAATGTAGAAATAATTTTATCCGCCGGTTCGATTGGATCACCCCATATTTTACAGGCCTCCGGCATCGGTCCGGGGGAATTGTTAAAAAAAAACAACGTGAATGTCATCAGGGACCAACCTGCTGTCGGAAAAAATTTACAGGATCATTTGATGTTGCGGCCAGTTTACAAGATTAAAAATCTAGAAACCCTCAATGAAGTCTACCATAATTTATTTAAAAAAATGGTCACGGGAATAAATTACTTTGTGTTCAGAAAGGGTCCCTTGACAATGGGGGCTAGCCATCTGTGTGGATTTATTAAAAGTGATGAACACCTAGAAACACCAAATTTGCAATTTCACGTTTCACCCATGAGCACTGACGTTCTTGGCAATACCACGCTTCACAAGTTTCCGGCCTTCACCCCGACGATATGCAACGTGAAACCGACTAGCAGGGGGAGCGTTGAACTTGATGGAAACGATACCCGGAACGATCCCAAAATCTGCTTGAATTACCTGTCAACCCCGGAGGACAGGGACATAGCCGGCAAGGCGATTAAGATTACGCGTAAAATCGTGATGGAATCAAAGGCGTTCAAGCCCTACGCACCTTCTGAGCTTCGACCGGGCATTGACATTACCGACAACGAGCAATTGGCGACGGAAGCGGGCAAGTTCGCCAATACCGTTTTTCACCCCGTAAGTACCTGCCGGATGGGAAATGACGGCGAATCGGTGGTGAGCGACCGGCTGCTTGCGCATGGACTGAAGGGCCTTCGCATTGTTGACGCCTCGGTTATGCCCTCCATTACGTCCGGCAACACCAATGCGCCAACAATCATGATAGCCGAAAAAGGGGCGGATTTCATTCTGGAAGACCAAAAAAACATGCCTGCTACTTAAAATTTAGTATGAAATTTTTGTTTATTTTACCCTAAGTCATGTGTTTTTTATAATTATGCACTGAAAAAATAATTAACTGGAAATTAAAGCTTGTCATAAATTTAATTACTTGTCAGATTGAACACGGTGATTATTTATGGTGAAGGTTAAAGTTAAAAATGGTGACATTACTCAATTTCTTCACGCTTGGGACAGGGAAGCTTACGATTTAAATTTGGAGCTAAAAAAAATGCTCTTAAAGCAAAAAAAGGGGCAGGTTTCCCCACGGAAGAAAGAAGAGCATACTTTTAGAGCGCATTAGCAATTGAAGAATTAATTTCTTCCTCTGAATTATGAAAGGAATAGTCAAGAAGCTATGAGAGGCTTGGCCTTGTTCGTTATTGCAATATCCTTTCTTTTGTCTTGTCCGATTTTCGCGGCTGAGAGTTTTCTTTTTTCAGGCAGAATAAAGTGTGAACTGTCTGCGACCTTTATCGTCTTTGACTTTGATAAAAAAATTGCCCTTCGAAATAACTATATTTCTTCTCGGTACAGATTATCAAACTATGAAACAAAAAAGAGTAAATTCAAAAAAACTGTTCATACTTTTTCCTGGTATGACGTGAAGGATAATTTTTTAGGGTACTGGGTTATCTCGGATGATTCAAGGAACGTGGAAGAAATTAAATTTGACAGGGAAGGGAAAATTTTTTCCGTAACCAGAACCTGCTCGGAATTTAATAACGGTTATATTGGCGAACTGGTGTGGGAATAGCCAGCAAAGACCCTGTCCAATTTTGCCGACCCATTAACCAATGTATTGAAGGGTGAGTAATTTTTCCCAGATATTTGTTGTTGGCGACATACATGGCTGCCATGCATTGCTTAAACAAATACACAAAAAAATTCTGGACAAGTTGGATAATGCACGCGGCAACAAACTACTTATATATTTGGGTGACTACATTGACAGGGGGCCCAAGATTAAGGAAACAATTCAAGCGCTTCTGGACTTTCAGCCTGATAATTTTCAACAAGTATTTCTTTTGGGCAATCATGAACAGATGATGCTTGATTTCATCAACAAAGTGCCGGATAGTTTTTATCTTTGGATATTGAACGGCGGTGATGAAACATTAAATAGTTACGAAATAAAAGGTGCAGCCTCTGTTTACGATGAAAGCAAAAGCAATGAAACGGTACGTAATGAATTAGTCAACAGCATCCCAAAAGACCATCTTCAATTTTTTAACAATCTCTCCTTATCCTATCAATGGGGCAAGTATTTCTTTGTCCATGCCGGCATTGACCCTGGCGTTCCCCTGGATAAACAGGACAAAAACACATTGATATGGCAACGAGGAAGAGAATTTCTTTTTAACACAAAAAGCTTTGAGAAAGTCATTGTGCACGGCCACACACCTCAACCCGAAATAGAAGATTTAACCAACCGAATAAACCTGGATACCGGGGCATTCTACACAGGAACCCTCTCCTGCCTAATCATTGAAACCAAGACAGGCAAAAAACAATTTATAAATACAACAAATTAAGAATCAGGCTAAACACCTTTCCTTAAAAATTTAAGAAGATTATTTTTAAGTTAACACATGGTTTTATTATAAGCCTTGATAAAGTAGAGCCAGAAGTCTTTAAGCATATTGGAATAACACCAAGGCTATTCCGATGAGGGAAATTACTATTAAATCTATAATCATCTGGAATCACAGTAGTGATCAAGCGTGTCCAAAAAGGGCTGGAAATGTGGAATGATTGTGATTTGTTGATGTCTTGCCTGCATTACAAAACCTTCAAATCCTTAAACTCTTCCTGCTTGCTGTCTTTATCTCGGTGGTTAATTTCCCCGGATATTTTGCCACCTTCCTCAATCTGAATTTCGCCGTAAAAAACTTTTCCGCTCACATGACCTTGGGATTTAATGATCAGGACATCTTCGGCATTTATCTCGCCCTCCGCCTTTCCCTCAACCGTTATGGTATCGGTTTTAATTTTTCCTTTTACATTGCCCGACTTGCTGATGGTAATGTTGTTGCACTCAATATCGCCGTCAACAGTGCCCTGGATGGTTACTTTGCTGTTCGCCTTGATCGTTCCGGTGATAGTCACGCCTTCCCCGATCATCAGGGAGCTTTTTGAATTGTCAACCGTACTCGTCCCAAGTTTTGATTTTATGCCGAAAGCATCTTTTTCGATGTTTGGTGTTTTTGTTTCGTTGTATTGTGGGTCTGTTTTATTTTTTAAATGTAAAAATGACATGGCGCGTCTCCTTTTTGTTTTTTTTAATAGCAAATGACGACCAAAGAACGGCCCGAGTGTGTTCATGAAATGGTATTTACAATTTGCGAACAATAAATTTATTGCCAAAATATTTTTTTTGACATAGTTTCGCCCCAGTTGGTTTTTATAAAATAAAAAGTTGGTTTTTTATTTACGTGATTAGATAGAAAGGAAAAATGACGACACGGATATCGATTATAGACGACAATGAATCAATCTTAACTTCACTATCACTGGAATTTCAATCCCATGGGTACTCGACCATTACCTTTGCCTGCCCCCAAGCGGCTCTCGAGCACCACGCAAAACAACCTGCAGATGTGTACATTATCGACATGAGAATGCCAAAGCTAACGGGCTTTGAGTTTTATAGTCGTTTGTGTGACACACTTAAAAAAGATAGGGTTCCTGCCCTTTTTTTGACAGGAGTTGACAATCTTGAGGAAAGCGCCCTCAAGAATACCACCATTGGTGATTATGTCCTGAAACCCTTTAGTTTCAACATTCTTCTCGTGCGTATGGAAAAAGTTTTAAGCTACTTTAAACGCAAAGAGGAAAATAAAACTTATAAAATCGGAAACTTGCTGATGATGGAAGATAAAATCCTGTGCACTTGGTTTGGTAAAGAAATAGAACTGACCAAAACGGAATTTGATTTACTTAGCCAATTGGCAAGGCGGCCCCGTGTTGCTTTTACACGCGACCAGTTGCTTGATGTTTGTTACGGCGACAATTATAACGTGACGGACAGGAATATTGATTCGCACATCAAACGTCTGCGTAAAAAGTTTCGCAAGGCCAATCCAGAGATCAAGTTCAATCGGATTAAAACGCATTACGGCACCGGCTACGCGTGGACGCCGCAATCTGTTGCAGTTTAGTAATCAAGAAAAAATCAAATTCTTGACTTCTTTTCGACTAACTTTTTTTTTATTAAATTGTCCGTGGCATTAATAAACCGAATACTGTTATTTCTTCTATCATTGGTATTCATAGTGTTGCTACTTATTGGTGCCACAACCGGCTTTTTTTAAATTATTATTTTTTATTTTTTAAGGAAATTAATTTTGCATATCACCAGAATTAATTCCTGCAACGTGAACCGGCTTTTTCATCGCATCCCGTCTAAACGGCTCACCTAGTTCTTGATTGAGGATAACCTCGATAAACGTTGTAATTCCTTTTTGCTGTTCTACGCATGATGTTTTAATCGCTTCCGTTAATTCTGAAGGCGTTTTTACTTCAACGCCTTTTGAACCGCAGGCCTCGGCAATTTTTGCGTAGCTAAGTTCGGGATCCAGTTCTGTTCCGACAAAGTTATTGTCATACCATAAAATGGAATTTCTTTTCTCCGCCCCCCACTGATAGTTACGGAAAATAACCATGGTGATGTTTGGCCATTCTTTTCGGTTGCATGATGTCATCTCGCTCATGCTAATTCCGAAAGCGCCGTCCCCGGCAAACCCGATAACAGGCGTGTTAGGGCAACCAATTTTCGCTCCCAAAATGGACGGGAAACCGTATCCACACGGACCAAAAAGGCCGGGGGCTAGGTATTTTCTCCCTTTCTCAAAAGTGGGATAGGCATTTCCGATGGCGCAGTTGTTGCCGATATCGCTTGAAATAATCGTGTCTTGGGGAATTCCCGCCTGAATTGCTCTCCACGCAACGCGCGGAGACATTCTTTCAGGATCCCTTTCCCTTGAATCCTTATTCCATGTTGTACCGGGATCATCCTCTTCATGATCCAGGCTTGTGAGTGTCTGAAGCCAAGCAGATTTGGTTTGATGTATCAGAGCTCTTCTTTCTTCACGACCCTCGTCTCCAGCACTCGAAGATAATTGCTCCAAAATCTGTTGCGTTACCAATTTAGCGTCTCCGCAAATACCAACCGTTATTTTTTTAGCGAGACCGATACGGTCCGAATTGATATCCACCTGAATGATACTTGCTTGCTTTGGCCAGTAATCAATTCCATAACCTGGCAACGTTGAAAAAGGATTTAGTCTTGTGCCCAAAGCCAAAACCACATCTGCTTTTGAAATGATTTCCATTGCGGCCTTTGATCCATTGTATCCAAGTGGTCCTATTGCCAAAGGATGGCTTCCAGGAAAACTGTCATTGTGCTGATAGCCACATGCAACAGGGGCATCCAGTTTCTCCGCAAGTGCCTTGCAGTCATCAATGGCGTCAGCAAGAATCACCCCCGCTCCGGATAAAATGACAGGGAACTTTGCACTGGATAAAAGTTCAGCGGCACTTTTTACCGCTTGCGCGCCTCCGGAATTTCTCTCCATTCTAATTATGGTGGGTAGTTCAATGTCAATTACTTGTGTCCAATAATCCCGCGGAACATTAATCTGGGCCGGTGCCGAACCCCTGATTGCTTTCTCAATAACTCTGTTCAATACTTCTGCCATGCGAGAAGGATCTCGCACTTCTTCTTGATAGCAAACCATATCTTTAAATAAGTTCATTTGTTCAACTTCCTGGAATCCGCCCTGGCCAATTGTTTTGTTGGCCGCCTGAGGGGTTACAAGAAGCATGGGTGTATGATTCCAATATGCTGTTTTAATTGGCGTTACAAATCCCGTGACACCGGGTCCGTTTTGAGCAATACACATGGCTATTTTCCCTGTTGAACGTGTATACCCATCAGCTATTAATCCGCCATTTGACTCATGCGCTACATCCCAAAAAGTAATACCAGCTTTAGGAAATAAGTCTGATATAGGCATAAAGGCCGATCCTATGATGCCAAAGGCATGTTTAATGCCATGCATCTGCAAAACTTTTACAAAAGCTTCCTCGGTATTCATTTTTACCATTATCTTATCTCCTGTGATTCATTGGTAATAATTTTATTGAACAATATAGAGTTTAATCTGTTTAAATCCAAATTTGGATTATAATATAATATAATAATTATCCACTGATATTTATGGCCAAAGCAGACAAACATCCCAGCCCTTCTATGCTTAAGGATCCTTCTCCAAGTGAAAATCAAGATGCCAATTTAAAAGGCCAGGAAATCATAAAGTTTATAGCCAAAACACTTCCTCATAAACCCGGGGTGTATCAGATGGAAAATGAACACGGAAAGATTCTTTATATTGGAAAAGCTAAAAATCTTGCAAAACGTGTAATAAACTACACATCCTTAAATAATTTATCACGCCGCTTACAGCGTATGGTGAGCATGACAAAAAAGATGGATTTTTTTGTTACCAATACTGAGATTGAGGCACTGTTGCTAGAGTGCACGTTGATTAAACGGCATAAACCACGTTTTAATATCATTTTGCGTGATGATAAATCTTTCCCCTACATACTGATAAACAAAGAGTATAATTTTCCGCGCATTCAAAAATATCGCGGGGCTAAAAAATTCAAGGGGGATTATTTTGGACCGTTTGTGTCTCCCTCCGTTGCCGATTCCACATTAATATCCTTACAAAAGGCATTCTTGTTACGAAGTTGTTCGGATTCAATTTTTAACAACAGAACCCGACCCTGCTTGTTATACGATATCAAGCGATGTAGCGCTCCTTGTACCCAATACATATCAAGGGACAAATACATTGAAAGCATACAGGATGCGAAAAAATTTTTAGGTGGAAACACCAAGAAAATTGAATCAAAATTAAAAAAATTAATGCTTAAGGCAAGTTCCAGTCAAATGTTTGAAGAAGCGGGACGACTACGTGATCGGATTAAGTCCATTAATCAAATTCAAAAATATCAATCAGTGTATATTAGGGATATGCGCAACATTGATATTTTTGCCATTAAAATCCTAGAGGGGAAAAGTTGCATTCATGGAAAATTTTTTCGTAATGGCAGTAACTATGGCAATAAATCGTTCTTTCCCGTGCATGACATTAATGCTCAAGAAAATGAAATTTTGGAATCTTTTTTATATCAATTTTATGCTGATAAGGATGTGCCGCCAAAAATTCTCATCAATAAAAACCCTAAACTGTTTAAAGATGTTGAAAAATTACTGAATATTAAAAACAAACTAAAAACGAAAATCATACAACCGCAAACAGGGGAAAAGTTCCGTCATATCCAATTAGCGGAAAAAAATGCCAGTGAAAACATTAAACTAAAAAAAGCAAGTTTAGAAAACCATCACGAAGCTCTAAAAAAATTAATAAAATTATTCAATTTGAATGAAGTACCTAACCGCATTGAAGTATACGACAATAGTCACACCTTTGGTAAAGAGTCTGTTGGGGTAATGATTGTGGTAGATAGTGAGGGCTTTAGTCCAAAAAATTATCGTAAATATAATATTCGTTACGATGATAAGGCAACCAATCCCGCAAGTGTTGATGATTATTACATGATGAAAGAAGTTTTAAGTCGACGATTAAAAACAAAAAAAGATAAAGAAGGAGTCATTATGCCTGACATTATCATAGTGGATGGAGGACGAGGTCAGTTCAATGCAGTCGCAAAAGTATTGAATGATAACCAGCGGGATACAATTTCTTTAATGAGTGTTTCCAAGGGAAAAGAACGAAATGCTGGACGCGAAATTATCCACCTTAATAACAGAAGCTTAACATTACAACCAAACGATCCACTTTTATTTTTTATACAGCGGATACGTGATGAAGCGCATCGTTTTGCCATCACAACGCATCGCTCACGACGAGGAAAAATGTCCGTTCAATCCGTTTTTGATGAATTGCCAGGAATTGGACCCAAGCGAAAAAAAATGCTGATACTGCACTTTGGTTCTATACAAAAAATAAAAAATGCCACAAAAACAGACTTGGGATCAGTAAAAGGTATACCTAAGCGAACCATAGATCAAGTTTATGATTTTTTTCATAGTCATTAATTTAAACTTAGTCTAAAAAATCAATTGAATGAAACTAAATCTATCAAACATTCTCACCATATGCCGCATATTGGTAATCCCAATTATCGTTGCGTTGATATATTTAAAGAGCCCATTTTATGGTTGGTTGGCTTTTATCTTATTCTGTCTTGCCAGCATAACAGATTACTTTGATGGGTATCTAGCGAGAATACGGAATGAAGTTTCCAATCTTGGAACATTCCTTGATCCCATTGCCGATAAATTATTAGTTGCCTCGGTAATTTTGATTTTAACTTCAAAAGAGGTAATCACTGATTGGGAAACTATTCCCGCACTTATTATTTTATTACGGGAAATCGCCGTTTCAGGCTTAAGAGAATACCTTGCGGGCATTAAAGTAAGCGTGCCTGTATCCAAGATCTCAAAGTTAAAAACATCGCTGCAATTAATTGCCTTAGCAATATTAATTCTCAGTGAAAGTGGGATTTCTTTTATTCCAATTTTGTTTATTGGTAAAATTGCTTTGTGGAGTGCTGCCATATTGACCTTATATACAGGGTATGATTATTTAAGATCAGGATTGAAACATTTTTAATGAAAATTAGATATTTTGCCTGGTTAAAAAATATTACCAATACTGATTCAGAAGAGTTTAATGAACCATCAATCCGTGATGTTGATTCCTTAAAAATATTTCTCTGCAATAAGTATCCCAAACTCGATCCATATATCAATAAGGAAAAAATTGTCCGCATCGCAATTAACTTAGAATATACTACCACGAACGACAAACTTTCATTTAGTGACGAAGTTGCTTTATTTCCACCGGTCAGTGGTGGTTAATGATTAAAATTCAAAAAGAAGATTTTAATTTGGAAAATGAAATTGCTTTTATTAAATCACAGCATAGCAATATTGGGGCTGTATCCACTTTTGTAGGATATGTAAGAAATATTAACGATAAAAAAAATGTTACATCAATTGACTTGGAAGTATATCCAGAAATGGCAGAAAAATCACTCTTGGAAATTTGTGATCAAGCAAAAAAAAATTGGAAACTTATAGATATTTTAGTTATTCATCGGTTTGGGGCACTTAATGTAAATCAAAAAATAGTTTTAGTAGCGACATTTGCCATTCATCGACATGACAGCATGGCTGCCTGTAATTATATCATGGATTATTTAAAACAAGATGCGCCATTTTGGAAAAAAGAATATTATGACAATGATTACAAATGGCTACAAAATACTACAAAGACGATTTAACTAAATTTGTAAAATCATTCATCAGTTTATAAGTAGCGGTATTATTGCCAGTGTTATAGGTTATTGCATCGATAGACTTAATTGGGGTAATTTCCGCTGCGGTACCCGTTAAAAAAGCTTCTTCATACCCATTAATTTCATCAGGAAGAATATGTCGCTCGGTTAAATTCAAACCTTTATCCCTTACCAATTCAATGACAGTTTGACGCGTTATTCCATTTAGAAAACAATCAGGAATTGGGGTGTGAATATTGTTACCTTTAATAAAAAAAATATTTGCACCCGTTCCTTCGGCTACATAACCTCGGTAATCCAACATTAGAGCATCGTGATACCCTTTTTTTTCAGCATACTCCTTGGACATTGTACATATTATATATGGACCAGATGCTTTAGCTTCATAAGGAGCCGTATCTGGGGCTGGGCGTTTCCATGGAGAAGTAATAAGCTTAAGGCCCGATAATTTGTCCTCTAGCTTATAATATGAGGCCCAATCATCCCAAGCAGCAATAGCTACATTGATATCAGCTCTTGAAGTTGAAAGTCCCATTTGCTGACTTCCTCTCCACACAACAGGCCTTACATAACAATCAGCGTAATTCATTTTTGCAACCAAATTATTCTTAGCAGCATTGATCTCCTCCTCACTGTAAGGAATGGTCATGCCAATAATTTTAGCAGATTTAAAAAGACGTTTAGTATGTTCCTCAGATTTAAAAATTTTCCCATTGTAGGCTCTCTCTCCCTCAAAAACCGCGCTCGCATAGTGCAATCCTTGAGTGATAATGTGAGAAGTTGCATTTTGCCAAGGAACAAAAGACCCATTCATCCAGATCCACCCTTCTCTCTTATCAAATGCTTTATCCATTATACATAAATGTTGAATATTTTAATGACAAGTGAGTATCAGTGATGCATAATTAAGTCAATATGACTGACCTAAATAAATTGTTAACTCCGCTGTTTTTAAGTGACAAAGAAATTCGAAAAATTATCGAATTAATTTTTTTTTCTTATCGTGATTTTACTTCTGGTCCTGACGAAATTCTGGACAAAATCAACTTTGGACGCGCTCACCACAGGGTAATATATTTTGTGGGGAAAAGAGAACAAATTACCATCCGTAATTTACTCTCCATACTTCAGATTACCAAACAAAGCTTGTCCCGGGTACTAAATCAATTGGTAAAAGAAAAATATATTATAGTATCCACAGGGAATGATAAACGAACTAAAAACCTTTCTTTAACGAAAAAAGGAATGGAGCTCGAAGAAAAATTAACTAACATACAAACTAAAAGGATCAGGAATGTTATTAAAAATGCAAAGGAGGATGATATTAATGGATTTAAAAAAATATTATACGCAATGATTGATAAAAACAATCAAATACAATTTGATAAACTAAATATGTAGTGTCTCGATGTCAAAAAGCATTTTAATTGTTGACGATGATAAAAGGCTCAGAGAGTTGTTAGAGGATTATCTATCAGAGAAAAAATACAAAATATTTTTATGTGAAGATTTTGCAGATGCAGAAGAAATTTTAGAGTATTTTGTCTTTGATCTTATCATTGTTGATCGAATGATGCCATCGGGTGATGGGATAGACTTAATTAAAACAGTTAAAGATAAAAGTAATACACCTGTTATTTTATTAACTGCTATGGGAGAAACAGAAAGCAGAATTGCAGGACTAAAAATCGGTGCCGATGATTATTTATCTAAACCTTTTGAACCAGAAGAACTATACTTGCGCATTCAAAAACTATTAGCTTTATTCAAAAATGATGCAGTTGATAATAAATCATTTATTTTTGGCGATTTCGTCTTTAATATTACCACTCTTCAATTAAAAAAAAACTCTAAGATTGTTTATTTGACTGAAGGTGAAAATAAACTTTTATTAACATTGATTAATAAAAACAATGCAATTGTTTTAAGGGAAGAGTTGGCAGAAAGTGATTATGACGAAAGTGAACTCAGAAAAGTTGACGTTCAAGTAACAAGGCTACGTCAAAAAATTGAGGAAAATCCAAAACAACCTCGCTTTATCAAAACTATAAGAGGCAAAGGGTATAAATTAATCTGTAACGCAATATGATATATAAAAAAATTATTCCCTCTTCTCTACTTGGTCGTTCTTTAATTATTGTATTTGCACCGATTTTAATTTTAGTTGTTCTAACCACTTTTATTTTTTATCAAACATCGTGGAGTATAATCTCAAAACGCCTAGCTGAATCCGTTGTCGCTGATATTAATGTGATTGTAAAACTCATTGATCAAAATTTAAAAACCGAAGCTATCCAGATAGCTAAGAAAGATTTCAAAATGGACGTCATATACAAAAAAGATACAGACTTAAACCCTTTATCTTTTCGACCTCAAAGGGGCATTTTAACCAGACGACTGCAGCAATCTTTAGAAGAACTGGAACGACCTTTTTTTTATGACTTAAGTAATTTAGAAAAAGGCGCTGCTATAGCTATTCAACTCAATAACGATTTACTAATAATCAGCGTACATAAGGACAGATTATATAATGAATCAGCTTTCGTTTTCTTATTATGGATGTTCTTTGCTTCACTAATACTCTTGTTGCTTTCATATTTATTTATGAAAGCTCAAATACGACCCTTGAAACGATTAGCTATCATTGCAGAAACACTTGGACGAGGACTAGATGCACCCGAATTAAAAGTGTCTGGATCTCTTGAAATTAGACAAACAACAAATGCTTTTAATCAAATGCGCACAAGAATTAAAAGATTCTTAAAACAGCGGACTGACATGTTAGCTGGTGTTAGTCATGATTTACGCACACCTCTTACAAGAATGAAACTGCAATTATCCTTAATGAAAGATGATGATGCAAAAAAAGAATTAGAATATGACATTAAAGAAATGACAGCAATGTTAAATAGCTATGTAAGTTTTGTTAGAGGAGAAACTCCGGAGACAATAGAAAATATCCAATTAAATAATTTAATCAAAAATATTTGCCAAAATCTTGATAGAGAAAAATATGAAATAACAGAAACATATAGCAGAAAAATCGATACATCTGGACGACCTTTGCAAATCAAACGTGCAATACAAAATATTTTGGATAATGCAAGACGTTATGCTTCCAAAATACAAATAGATGTTTCTGCAAACAATGATGAATGTTTTATCTCCATTTCAGATAATGGACCTGGCATACCTGAAAAAAATTATGAAGATGTTTTTAAGCCTTTTTTTACTTTAGATCCTTCACGTAACAAAATGAAAGGAGAAAGCGGATTGGGAATGACTATTTCAAGAGACATAATTCGATCGCATGGTGGAGATATCAAACTTTCTCCATCCTCGATAGGTGGGTTAAAAACTGTAATTAATCTTCCCATATAATTAAAAAAGCTTACCGCCATTTTTTATCTTAAAATCAGGTGTGACTAATATTGGTTCATTGTTTTCATCAGGAAATCCCAATACCAAAACTTCAGACATAAATTTTCCAATTTGCTTAGGCGGAAAATTAATAACAGCTGCAATTTGCTTATTTAATAATTTACTTGAATCATAATTAGCCTGTAATTGTGCTGAACTTTTTTTGATTCCAATTTTTTCACCAAAATCAATAGTTAAGACTATTGAAGGTTTTTTAAGAGTATCATGTTCTGCTGCCTCAATAATAGTTCCTACACAAATCTGAACTTTGGAGAAATCATCATAAGAAATCAAAGACATGGAATCATTGAAAAAATTTAAGAATGCTTCCAGCTTTATTCAAATTGCTATCTAGAGATGTCATAGTTTTTTCTAAGGAAGTGCTGTCATCTTTCATCCAAATTAAAAAAGTTGAGCAATAAATTATTAAGATGCCTTTTAACCGTAATTGCCCCCTTAATCCTCTAACTGAAATATTGGCATAATTTGCTATTAAAATCATACTATCCAATAGATAGGGCAATAAAAAAATCAATTTTTGAGGTTTGCTCTTAAGAGAGTTGAAAATTGACTGTAAGGCCTTTCGATTTTTTTGCAAAATATCGAAACGCATCATTATTATTTCAAAAATCATGTCTTTCCGATTAGATTGTTCAATTCCTCTGACACTCAATGAAAGGTCATGGTCGAAATAAGCATTAATGTTTCTTAATAATACATGTTTATTCTTTATCTCATTATCAAATATTTTGATTTTTGATTTTTGTTTTACTTCGTTGATTGACAATGAATTCCATGATTTTTTTGATAATATTTTTAGTGTTACTTGTGCTATTTTAATTAATTCTTGTCTCATTTAATTTATTTGCTTAGTGCATTAGCACGCAAAAAAGCAGCTTTTACAGCTTTTTTTAATTTGTTATGAAAATCGTTATTTTTTTTTAATATATTTAAAGCCGCCTCTGTTGTTCCTCCTTTAATTGCTATATTGTTCGCCAATTCTTCCGCACTTTTCTTTTCTTGCAATAATAAATTAACTGAACCGGAAACAGTTTGACGAATCAATTTCTTTGTACTCTTCTTTCCCAATCCCAATTGCAGGGCAGCTTTCTCGAATGCATCTATAAATAAAAAAACATATCCTGGACCACTCCCTGAAATAGCGGTCACCTTATTAATTTCTATTTCTTTCTTTAACCACAAAGTCAGTCCAACTTTGGAGAAAAGTAACTCAATTTTATTTTTATTAGTACGAGATACGTAACGATTAGAAACCATACAGGACATACCCTGGTCAATAATTGCGGGCATGTTCGGCATCACACGAATAAATTGGTTCCGTAAAGGTAAAAATTGATTAAAAAAATTAATTTTTTTACCAGCAATAATACTTATAAAAACCGCCGATTTTTTAAATTGAAGTGATACAAATTTTTCTAAAACTCTTTTTGCAATTTGGGGTTTAACAGCAAAAATAATAATATCAAATAATAAGAAACCTCTAACTTGATTCAAAGTCTTAAAAGCATGGATCTTTTTATTGAGCCTTTTATTAATATTTTTATACTGAGCTGGATCTACAACAAAAAAATGATTATTAGTTTTTGATGACCACGCTGTTAATAAAGCTGAACCCATATGTCCACAACCAATTAATAAAATATTATTCATACATAATGAATAAAATATAACTCAAAAATGTAAAGTTATTAGGCGCTACCTATTGTGTCAAATGTGCTGACACTTAAAGCATTACTAGGCAAACTATCATCAAATAAAACAAGTTGAAAAGCAGGATAATATTTTTCACACTCGTAGATGGCAATATCAACCAAATCTTCTAATTGATGTTGAAGCATTTCATTTTCTGGCAAAGATAAGACTGTGTGCCTATATGCCGGAATACCATTTTTTTTAGTTATATCAAAATGACCAATCCATAGTTTTTCATTGATGAGAGCTAGTAATTCATGTGCAGACTCATATTTAGATTGCGGAAATTTGATATCAAAAGTAACTGTAAAACTTATAGCTCTAATCTGCTCAGACCAAGTAAAATAAAGCCGATACTGACACAATTGGGTGGTGATCTCAGCTACCAACTCACAATCATCTGATCTACTAAAACTCCATTTCTTACCATGTATAACATCCTCAACAATATCTATGGGATTTAGTACAAAATTCTCTGGGTCCATACTTTATCTAGTACTATATATATTTTTATATACTAGATTTAGTTGTACAAAATTATTGAGGAGTTTCGCAACAATAATTAAACAATCCAGAGAATATATGTGAATAAATCTTATTTTAGGCCTTTTTTTTCACAACTTTCATTTTTTTCTTTTTAAACTATAGGTTCTTTTTTTGAGGTGATTTCCTCTTTTTCTTTAAATTCTGGTTTTCAATGATGAGTTTTTGAACAAGCTTTTTCAAAACCTCAAATTCATCTCTTCTGACAAGATTCATCTTGTTAATGATTTTATTAACACGGAGACCTACTATTGTTTCGACTTCTTTTTTGACACCAGAAAAAGTGCCCATCGCATCAACTGCAATTTTTGATAAATCTGATAAAATTTTTGATTTATTAACCATCTTATTGATTTTAGTTTAATTAAATATAATGATTTTAATACATCCTTCAATAGATCCTGTCATTTTTTCTTTTAATTTTTTAGAAATTCGGTGGTATGGACTCGCATACGTTGCTGCATTTATCATTGGAGGGTATCTAATTAAATTCTTTAACCAACGATATCCCTCTACCCTAAATCGAAAACTAATTGATGATTTTTTTGTATGGGCCATTATTGGTGTTATTTTTGGCGGTCGTATTGGATATGTATTTTTTTACCAAATAGAAAATTTTATTAAAGATCCAATATATATTTTTTATATTTGGAAAGGGGGTATGTCATTTCATGGTGGCCTAGCAGGAATGACTCTAGGTGTTTATTTATTCTCTAAAAAAAATAATATTAATTTTTTTGAATTATCAGATCTTGTTTCTCTTGTAACTCCTATAGGACTATTTTTTGGACGAATTGCGAATTTTATTAATATTGAACTTTATGGACGTGTAACAAACTTTCCTTTTGCAATGATCTATCCTACTGTTGACAATTTACCGAGACACCCTTCCCAACTGTATGAAGCTTGCTTTGAGGGAATAATATTATTTTTAATTTTATTTATTTTTTTTATACGCAATTATTCAAAGCAACAATTTGGAATGTTATCAGGATTATTTTTATTATTATATGGAGTATTTAGATTTCTAATAGAATTTTTACGAGAACCAGATGAACACTTAGGATTATTTTTAAAGTATTTTTCTATGGGTCAATTACTTTGTATTCCTCTTATTGTTGTTGGAATTTTGATTTATTTAAAAAAATATCAATCCCATGATTAAAGAAAGAATTATTAAGAAAATTCTTGATAATAACCAGTCTATAACAATTGAAAAATATATTGAATTTTGCTTGTATGATAATCATGGGTACTACACAAATAACAATATAGTAGGTAAATCAGGAGACTTTATCACAGCTCCTGAAATATCGCAGTTATTTGGTGAAATAATAGGATTGAGCATCTACTCATTATGGAAAAATATTATTAATCAATCATTCAACCTAATTGAACTTGGTCCAGGAAAAGGAACATTGTTAATAGATATTCTTAATATCACCAAAAAATTTCCAAAATTTCAGAAATCTCTCAATATTAAACTCATTGAAATTAATGATGATTTAATTAAACAACAAAAATATAACTTAAAAACTAATGTATTGCATACTAAGAATATAAAATGGGTAAAGGACATAACTAGTCTCTCACCCAACCCAGCTATAATTTATGCAAATGAATTTCTTGATTGTCTGCCTATAAGACAATTTCATCATAATAATGGTACTTGGGTGGAAAAAATGGTTAACTTTAATAAAGAAGATGAAGCATTTTTTACTGAAAATAAAATAATTCAAGACCCTGCAACATTATCATTTTTAAATAAGCAGGATCATAATAACATTTTAGAAATATCGGAACAAAGGGATAATTATTTTCATCAAATCTGTAAATATTTACGCAAGTTTGGTGGAGTTAGTTTAATTATTGATTATGGATATTATGATAATCCTAATAACTTTACTTTACAATCAATAAGTAATCATCAACGCACAAATATTTTTGACAATCCAGGAACTCAGGATATTACATCGTTGGTAAATTTTAAAAGGCTAATTGAAATTGCAAAGTGGCATAATCTTAATATATATACTTTCTGTTCGCAAAAAGAATTTTTACTGTCTCATGGTATAGAAAAAAGAAAAAATATAATTTTAAAAAAATGTAACAATAAACAAAAAGATATAATTGAAAAAGGCTACGAAAGATTAATTGATGAAAAAAATATGGGCTCACTATTCAAAGTCCTAATTGTTACTAGATAAAATGAAAATCAACTATTACATGCATAAAAAATTAAATATTTCAGATATTGGTTATGGATTTTTTACAAAAAATTGGGGCTTGTCCATTGATAATCATGCATCTCTTAATTGCAGTCACAATACAGACGATGATCAAAATGTCGTAAATAAGAATATTAATATTGCGAAAAAAAAATTGGGTTTGGATAAAAGCAAGTTAAAATTCATTAGCCAAACTCATTCAAATCAAGTTGCTATAATTGATAAGAACAATTTTTCCTCTACAGTGGAGGCTGATGGAAGTATTACTCAAGATAAAGATTTTAGTCTTGCAGTTTTAACAGCAGATTGTTGTCCTATTTTTATTTATGATAGTGACATTAATTTTATTTGTTGCCTGCATGCTGGCTGGAAAGGTTGTCTGTTAAATATTGTTGGGTCTGCACTAGAACAAATTCAAACAATACAATCAAATGTTAATAAAATTTTTGCCATTATTGGCCCATGCCTAAATAAAGCAAACTTTGAAGTCAATACTGATTTAAAAGAGCAATTTGTTATAAAAAATTCAAATTATGATAAATTTTTCACTAATATGAAAAAAACTAAGAAAACTCTTTTTGATATGAGAGGATTAATACAATTTCAATTCAATAAAAATTTGGTTAATAATGTTTACCATATCAATTTTGATACTTATGAGAATGAAAATCTATTTTTTAGCCATCGTCGCTCAACCCACGATAAAACCTTACCGACAGGAAGAATGATCAATATTATAGGATTTAAAAACAACATTTAATGTAAAATCTTTAATCTTGATCTATTAAAATTCTGCTATAATGAAAGGATAATTAAAAAGATGAAGATTATTTCCTGCAATAGTAATACGATGCTTGCAGAAGCAATAGCTTCCTACATTGGCGTTAATTTATCAGATGCCACAATAAAAAAATTTGCAGATGGTGAAGTTTTTGTAAAGATTAATGAAAATATTCGAGGAGAAGATCTTTACATAATTCAGTCAACTTCACCCCCTGTAAATGATAATTTAATGGAATTACTAATCGCTATTGATGCTTCAAAACGTGCTTCTGCAAAAAGAATTACCGCCGTAATTCCTTACTTTGGATATGCTCGCCAGGATAGAAAAGATGAGGGCAGAACTTCAATTTCAGCAAAGTTAATTGCAAACTTAATAACTTCTGCAGGTGCTAATAGAGTTGTAACAATTGATTTACATGCTGGTCAAATACAAGGTTTCTTTGATATTCCTCTTGATAATCTATTTTCTGTGAATGCGTTAATTGAAGATATGAAAAAAATAACAGATAAAAGAAGTGAACTAGCTATAGTGTCTCCTGATGTTGGGGGGGTGATAAGGGCTCGTGCGTTTGCAAAAAGAATAAATGCATCATTAGTTATTATTGACAAAAGAAGAGAAAAAGTAGGGGAATCAGAAGTGATGAATATTATTGGCGATGTAAAAGATAAAACATGTGTTATTCTTGATGATATTGCCGATTCAGGTGGCACTCTCTGTAATGCTGCAAAAGCACTGAAAAACAATGGGGCTCAAGAAATATATTCTTACATTGTCCACGGTGTCTTATCTGGGGATGCTTTAGAAAGAATTAAAGGTTCAGATATTAAAGAATTAATATTAACTGACACTATTCAGGCTACAGAGTCAGTAAAAAATATAAAAAATATTAGACATATCAGTATCGCTCCTTTAATGGGTGAGGCGATTAAGCGGATCCACAGTGATTCTTCTGTATCAGCTCTGTTTGATTAACTTTTGAATACTAAAAATATGGAGAACATTAAAGTAATTGCTAGATCAAAGGATAGTGGATCAACTAAGTCACTCTTAAAAAAGGGAATGGTACCGGGCATCATATATGGCAAAAATTCTGAACCTTCGCAAATTGTTTTTGAAGATAAGGCTCTTCAAAAATTAATGCACTCAGGTGTTTTCTATTCTAAAATCATCAATCTTGATGTTGAAGGGAAAAAAGAAAAGGTTTTACCCAAACAATTACAATATCATCCGGTTACAGATAAATTAATTCATTTTGATTTTTTACGTGTACAAGATGATACAAAAGTGACTGTAGAGATCGAAGTAGAATTTCTTAATAGAGATATTTGCCCAGGTTTAAAACAAGGGGGGGTATTAAACTTGGTTCGTCGAGTGGTTGAACTTAGTTGCAATGCCAATAATATACCTGAAAAATTACAATATGATTTAGTTTCAGCAGAAATTGGTGATGCCATTAAAATTAGTAATATTGAATTGCCTGACGGAGTTAAGCCAACTATTACAGATCGTGATTTTGTGGTAGCAACTTTGGTTCCACCAACGATTGAAGTAGAAGAAGAACCTACACCAGAAGAAGAAGTTGAAGGAGAAGCAATTGAGGGCGAAACTAAGGAAGGTACTGATTCTAAAGAAGATCAGGATTCAGGGGATTCTTCCGAAGATAAAAAAGCTGAGCCTGCTAAAGATAAGCTTAAATAAGCAGGCAATTTCAATTTCTACATTTATATAAACATTATGTGGTTAATTTGTGGATTAGGAAATCCCGGAAAAAAATATTTTTTGACCCGTCACAATGTAGGTTTTGATGTAGTTGACTCTCTCATTGATAAAAATAATTGTGAATTAATAAAAAAAGACAGAAAAAAAGAATTATATAAAGGTACTATTGATAATAACGAGTGTTTATTTTGCAAACCTTTGACCTATATGAACATTTCGGGACAACCCATAAGAGAAATAGTAAATTTTTTTAAAATACCCAAGTCTAAAATTATTGTGATTCACGATGATCTAGACTTGGCTGTAGGAAAGATAAAAATAAAAATTGGGGGAGGTAATGGTGGACATAACGGTCTATTAAGCATTGATGAAGCGATTGGCAAAAACTTTAAACGTCTAAGAATAGGTATAGGTCATCCAGGTTCAAAAGATTTAGTATCCCCTTATGTTTTAAAAAAATTCTCCAGAAAAGATAGAAAGTTTATTAATAATAAAATTGAATTACTCACTAAATATTTTTCTCTAATTTTTGAAAATAAAAGTTTGTTATTAACTAAGATTTCATTGGAACAAGATAGTGGGATTTAACTGCGGAATTGTTGGACTTCCTAATGTAGGAAAATCAACACTATTCAATGCTTTAACTAAATCAAATAAAGCTAAAGCAGCTAACTATCCTTTTGCAACAATAAAGCCTAATGTAGGACGTGTAGCTGTTCCGGATAAAAGGCTACAACAATTATCAAAAATTGGCAAAAGTGAAAAAACTATTCCTACTTACATTGATTTTATTGATATCGCCGGTCTTGTCAAAGGAGCTTCAACTGGAGGGGGGCTAGGAAATAAGTTTCTGGCACATATTCGGGAAGTTGATGCTATTGCTCACGTTGTTAGATGTTTTGAAGACACAAATATTACTCATGTTTCATCAAAAATTAATCCGATTGATGATATTGATACAATCTCTACTGAATTAAAATTAGCCGATCTTGAAATTCTTCAAAATATACTTGATTCATTAAAGAAAAAATCAAACAACGGTGAAAAAGAAATCAAAACTCAAATTGAGTTAATATCTGATTTGCAAGAGAGATTGAATAAGAATGAAACAATAAAGAATCTTGAATTAAACAAAGAAAGCTCATTCATTTACAAGTCATTAAATCTTATTACAACTAAACCTATGTTGTATATTTGCAATGTTGATAACAAATCTGTTATAAATGGAAATTACTTTTCCAATCAGGTTAAAGAAAAGGCAAAAAAAGAATTAAGTAAAACTGTTATTGTCTCAGCTGCAATAGAGTCACAGATTGCTGAATACAATAATGAAAATGATAAATTAGAATTACTAAAAGATATAGGATTAACAGAAACAACTCTTAATAAAGTTATTAGTGCTGGATATGATATCTTAAATTTAATTACATATTTTACATGTGGACCAAAAGAAACACGAGCATGGACTATCAATGCCAATACAAGAGCGCCAAAAGCTGCAGGAAAAATTCATACAGATTTTGAAAAAGGATTTATTCGAGCAGAAACAATTTCTTACAATGATTTTGAAGATTTGGGTGGTGAAACAGCTTGTCGTGAAGCAGGAAGATTAAGGCAAGAAGGCAAAGAATACATCGTTAAAGATGGTGATGTAATACATTTTCTATTCAATAATTAATGAATCTCTCTCCAAAGCCTTTTTTTCGATATATAAATAAATATTCCAAAAATTATAAAAAATAAAATTACTTTAATCCCTAATTTTTTTCTTACTTCTAACTCCGGCTCAGCTGACCATACAAGGAAAGTTGTAACATCTTCAGATAATTGAGGAAGTGTATTTTCTGTTCCATCATCATAATCAACATAACCTTCATCCAACGGTGGGGCCATTGCAATTTGATGCCCTTCTTTCCATTCATTATAATACATTCCTTCGCCAATTTCATAATCTTCAGGCGGCTCTTTGTATCCAAGTAAAAGATTATAAATATAATCAGCTCCGTGTTTTTTTGCTTTTGTAATAACAGATAGATCTGGAGGATATGAACCATTATTGTTCATTCTTGCTTCCTGCTCATTAGCAAAAGGAGAAACAAAGCGGTCTGATGGCCTTGCTGGACGTTCAAACATTTCTCCTTCATCATTCGGCCCATCTTGGACAGTATATTCAGCAGAAATCGCTTTTACTTCCTCTTCTGAAAAACCAATATCAATTAAATCTCTATAGTAAAGAAGAGACATTGAATGACATCCTGAACATACCTCTCTGTAAACTTTATATCCTCGCTGGATAGATGCTCTGTCAAATGTCCCTGTTATTCCACCAAAGGACCATTCATGTTTAGGCATTTTAGCATCATTACTTGAGGCTAAGATACAAAAACTTGGCATTAAAAAAAGAAAAGTTAATAACAAAACTTTCATATTAATGCATTCCACTTTCATGTTCCGACTTTGATAAATTGTTGTCTTTTAAAATGTCACTAATACTTGCTGGAATTTTCTTAGGTTTCTCAAATTTTCCTATAAAAGGAGTAAGAATTAACAAGAAAACAAAATAATAAACAAGTCCTATTCTTGCAATGAGTAAATAGGTTCCTGCTGCCGGTTTCATTCCGACATAACCAAGAACAAAAAAATTGACAAAGAACAGCATCATGAACCACTTATAAACTGGCCTATAATTACAACTTTTTGTTTTTGACGTATCCAACCAAGGTAAAACAAATAAAATCAGAATAGCTGCAAACATTAAAACAACACCGCCAAGTTTATCTGGAATAGCACGGAGAATGGCATAAAAAGGCGCTAAGTACCAATTGGCGACAATATGAGACGGAGTTACCAATGGATCAGCAGGTATATAATTATCTACTTCCGCCATAAGGTTCGGACCAAAAAAAATTATAACTGATATAGCTACCCCGCATACACAAACTGCAAGGGTATCTTTTACAATCATGTAGGGGAAAAAACTAACAGTATCACCTTTGGATTTTATGTCTATGCCTGCAGGATTGTTGGATCCATGCACATGTACAGCAACGACATGCAAACCAACAACACCAAGAATAACAAAAGGCAATACATAATGTAGGGCAAAAAAACGATTGAGTGTAGCGTTGCCAACTGTATAATCTCCCAATATCCAAGTTTTTAAACCATCCCCAACTAGAGGAATGGCACTAAATAAATTTGTAATTACGGTAGCACCCCAATAAGACATTTGACCCCAAGGAAGAGTATAACCAAGAAAAGATGTGGCCATCATTAAAAGATAAATAAATACCCCTAATATCCAGTTCAATTCTCTTGGGTACTTGTAAGAACCATAATACATGCCTCTTAATATATGAATGTAGACAACAATAAAAAAGAATGCGGATCCATTGGAATGCATATATCGAAGAAGCCAACCATAGCTAACATCACGCATAATACGTTCCACACTATCAAAGGCCATATCAGTATGAGGTGTATAATTCATCGCCAAGAAAATACCGCTAACAATTAAAACAACTAATAGTATTGTCGCTAATGCACCGAAACTCCAAAAATAATTACAATTTTTGGGCATCGGATAATCTTTATATTCTTTTTCAATATACGATACGATTGGAAGGCGAAATTCTATCCAATTAAGAAATGAATTTTTGTATTTATGTTGTTCGGGTGATTTCTCCATATTATTGAAAACCTTATATCTTAAATAGCATAAAAAATATTGATTTTTTATGTGCCCACTTGTCGCTTATTATGTTAATTTTTAATATGCGAATAGCTTTATTTGAACCAGACATTCCCCAAAATACTGGAAACATATTTCGTCTTGGCGCGTGTCTTGGCATACCTATTGATATTATCGAACCAACGGGCTACCTCTTTGATGACAAGCGTTTTAAAAGATCCTCTATGGATTACATCAAGTATACTGAATACAAAAGGCATTTGGACTGGATGTCATTTTATAACTGGTCTAAAGAAAATAATTACCGCTTAATATTGCTAACCACTAAATCTCAAAAAAAATATATTAATTATAAATTTCAATCTAATGATATTCTTTTATTTGGAAGAGAAAGTGCCGGTGTTACCCTATCAGTTCACGAAAGCGTTAATGAGCAACTAACCATTCCAATGGTTGAAGGTTTGCGATCCATAAATGTTAGTAGTGCAGTAGCTTTAGTAGTTGGGGAAGCGTGTCGTCAATTAAATTTACTTTAATTTACATAATTAAAACAAGGCTTCAATTTTATTGAGACATTTAGTGAGTCCAGGTTTATAATTATGTAAAATAAAATTTTCTTTGGTAGCCATAACCCAAAAATTTTTTTCTAATTTGTTATTATTGTTACAAAAAGAATGAATTGGAAATGGATTATCAAACATTTTTAAAATTTCTTTGCGAACTAATTCATTGGATAAATGTTGAAGAGCTCTCTTACAATAATTATGAAGAACTATCTCATCTTCCTTATTGATTTTTGGATTTTTAAAACATCCCAAAAATCTATAATAACGAAAGATACGCAAATAGTCTTCTTGAACTCTTTGCTCAACGTCACCAATAAACTGTAATTTTTGATCGGCTATGTGTTCTTGACCATTATAATAATCATGTAGAGTTCCATCACTTGATAAATATATAGAGTTTATTGTAAAATCTCTTCTTTGTGAATCTATCTTCCAATTTTTTGTATAACGAATATTTGTATGACGTCCCTGTTGATTTATATCTTCTCGCAAAGATGTAATTTCAAATTTTTGTTTATTTAAATGTGCAATCACAGACCCATATTTTTTTGCAAAATCATCATATAGTATTTTATTTTTTTCTAGTGTTGCAATAATTTCATCAGGGTGAGCTTTAATAGCTAGATCTATATCTGTAATCTTTCTTTGCATTAATAAATTGCGTACACATCCCCCAACAAACCTTAATTCTAAAGAAGCTTTTTCAAGAATCGTAATTATTTCTTTAACTTCTTTTCTTTTTAAAAAATGATTGATTAATTGTTGTATCATTTAAGGCATTATTTTTTATTTTTTACTTTATAGTGCAAGGCAAAATTATCAATAACCCGAATATTGCCAATATAAAAAGCAACAAACAATCGGTATTTTTCATACAAGGAAGCAAACGATAATTCTTTTTCATTCCTTACTTCGAGATAATCAATCTTGTTCACACCAACTTCCAGCAAATTTTTTTTTAATTTATCTAAAATTATTGATGTTACATTGTGTTTTAGTTCAATTAAATGTTCATAAATAAATTTAGCGGCATTATCTAATATTTTTTTTTCATGTGTAGAAAAATTCTTAAACCTGGATGAATAACTAATTCCATTTTTTAATCGAATGGATGGGCAAGCGTGTATAACAATAGGTAAAGCATTTTGCTGCACAAGTTTTTCAATTAATTTTAATTGTTGAAAATCTTTTTCACCAAAATACGCATGATCAGGTCGCGTTATATCAAATAAAGCTTTGACAACTGTTGTAACTCCATCAAAATGACCAGGTCGAAACTTGTCACAAAGAATGTCTCTATAATCTAAAATTTCTTTCTGACTTTTTAAGCCATTGGGATACATGTCTTCTTTTGAAGGGAAAAATAATGCATCACACTGTATTTTTTCAAGTTCAAATATATCTTTTTTTTCATCGCAAGGGTAGTTTTCAAAATCACTCTTGTTATCAAATTGTGTTGGATTAATATATATTGTTGCTAAGGAAAAAAAATTTGCTTCAATACATTTTTCTACAAGTGATTTATGCCCCTTATGAATGCTTCCCATAGTTGGAATTAAACCAATTTCTTGATCATTTTTTCGTATTTCGACTAAATGATTATCTAATTCTATCTTATTTCGTAATATTTTCATTTATGTTCCACTAACTAATTGACTTATACATCATCAATTAGTTATAGAGACCATTTTTTAGGTAGAACACATGAAAAGGACATATCAACCAAGCAGAATTGTGCGCAAAAGACGTCATGGCTTTCGTGCACGTATGGCAACAAAAGCTGGGAGGCAAATTATCAATCGTCGACGAGCTAAAGGAAGAGCCCAGCTAAGCACTTAACTGGCCAAATGGCCCTAAAAATTAATACTATCAAAAAACGCTCAACATTTATTTTTGTTAAAGAAAAAGGAAGATTTGTCCGAAGTAATAGCTTTAATGTTCAAATGCTTAAAGATACGACCCTGCAAGATATGATAAAAGTTGGTTATACAGCAACAAAAAGATTGGGAAATGCAGTAAAAAGAAATAAGGCTAAAAGATTAATGAGGGAGCTAACAAGAAAAGTTTTGCCAATATATGGTAAAATAAATTTTTATTATGTGTTAATAGCAAAAATCTCGATATTTGAAACGCCGTTTTTAGAGCTTGAAAAAGAATTAAAAAAAATAATTTCATGATTAAAATATTATTTAAAATTTCCATACTACCCCCCATCATGATTATAAAAACATATCAGTTAATTTTATCTCCCATTTTAAAAACAAACTGTCGTTATTTGCCAACTTGTTCTGAATACTCTCTTGAATCTCTAAAAAAACATGGGTTGATAAGAGGCTGTTATCTATCTTTTAAAAGAATGTTACATTGTCATCCTTTGGGAGGGCATGGTTATGATCCAGTCCCAGAAAAAATAAAAAAGAAAACTTAAATGGGAGAACAAAAAAATTTATTTCTTGCGATAGGATTATCAGTTGCAATCATAGTAGTTTTCCAACTTTTATTTCCTCAACAATCAGTTATGCCTCCCACTTCCACTAATGATATTGAGGAAATTCAACCAGCAACTTCGATTGACGACAATCAAGTGGTTTCAAGAACGATTATTAAGTCAAAAGAAGAAATAATTGTACTTAGTGATAGAGTAAATATCAAAAACTCATCCCTATCAGGTTCAATAAACTTAACTGGCGGCATTATGGATGACCTTGTTCTCTTAAAATACAAAGAAAGTCTCAATGATGATTCCAAAAACATTAATCTATTTTCTCCAGAAGAAACGACTAATCCTTACTACATTGAATTTGGTTGGAAAAAATTATCAAATAATTCTTCAGTGTTTGATTTACCCACGCGAGATACTCAATGGAGTGCAACCGCATCTAACTTAACCCCTAATTCCCCTGTCACTTTGGTTTGGACAAATAAACAAAATGTTACTTTTAAAATTCATTTTGAAATAGATGATAATTATTTATTCAACGTTTCTCAAATAATTGAAAATAACAGTTCTTCAAATATTGAGGTTTTTCCCTACAGATTAATTAAAAGAATTAATTTACCTGATACAATTAATTTTTTCATTCTTCACGAAGGACTAATTAGCCTTCTGAACGATGAATTGTTAGAAAAAGATTATGATGATTTGCAGGACGATTGCTCAACTACAACCAATGAAAAAAAATTATTCTGTGATCAAAAATCAAAGGGCGGTTGGCTAGGATTTACCGATAAGTACTGGATGTCAGCTCTAATTCCAGATCCTGATGAAACAATTAATGCAAATTACCGACATTCAAATAATGGAAAAGATGACTTTCGTGTTGGATACGTTGGAAAGGTTTTTGACATAAAACCTCATTCAACGCTCCTATATATAGGTAAAGTTTTTGCAGGCGCGAAAAGCCTTAAAATTTTAGATAATTATAAAAATAACAATAATATTACTCGTTTTACTGATGCAATTGATTGGGGCTGGTTTAGTTTTTTAACAAAACCAATCTCCTATGCTATCAATTGGTTCTATGGTTATGCCGGCAATTTTGGTTTAGCCATTATCGCCTTTACCATTTTAATGCGCCTAATATTGTTTCCCCTTGCTCACATCTCATTCAAATCAATGGCAAAGATGAAAAAACTTCAGCCAGAAATGCAGCGTCTAAAAGAAACCTATCCAGATGATAGAAAAAAAATGCAACAAGAATTGATGGCTCTTTATAAGCGAGAAGGAGCTAATCCTGTTGCTGGATGCTTACCACTAATTGTGCAAATTCCTATTTTCTTTTCATTATACAAAGTTCTTTTTTGCACGATAGAAATGTACCATGCCCCATTTTATGGGTGGATACATGATTTATCTGCTCCTGATCCATTAGGTGCTCTAACGTTATTTGGAATAATTTCTTGGGATGTTCCGGCATTTTTATCAATTGCTAACATAGGAATACTTCCAATCTTTATGGGCTTTACAATGTGGTTGCAACAGAAACTTAATCCGGCTCCAACGGATCCAACTCAAGCTAAAATTTTTAAGTTTTTGCCATTTGTTTTCACTTTTATCCTTGCAGGATTTGCGGCAGGCCTAGTCTTATACTGGTCGGTAAATAATATACTGTCCATTTCTCAACAATGGATTATTCAACGAAAAATTTTAGCAAAAAATGAATGATGGTAAAAGATCACTAAATTTATTTTTTTCTAAAAATAATTTTATTGGCTCTTTCAATGCCGTTGATCTTATTCCAAACAACAATGTGCCCGAATGTTGTTTTGTTGGAAGATCAAACGTAGGAAAATCAACCATAATAAATGCAATAACAAAGTCTAAAAAATTAGCCAAAACAAGCAAAACACCCGGAAGAACCCAGTCAATAAATTTATTCAAAATTAATGACATAATTAATATCGCTGATATGCCAGGATATGGATATGCAAAAATATCAAAAATAAAGCGAGAAGAATTAAGTAATTTAATTGAAACTTATATTGTTAACAGAAATAATCTTTTGCAAGTTTTTGTTTTAATTGATTGCAAAGTTGGTGTTAAAGATGTTGATATTGATATTTTTGATTCCATAAGCACTGCCGATAAAAAATTTTCGATTATTTTAACAAAATCTGATAAATGCGCTTTAAATTTTATTATCGAACAGCAAAAATCAATTTTTTCACTTATGAGAAATTATAATAAACATTTTATCAAAATTTACTCAACTAGTAGCAAAAAAAATCTAGGGATAATCGATATACAAAAAACCATATTTAATTTATCAACACATCATGAAATTTGATTTTTTATCAGAAAGCGATCAAGCATATTTTATACATAAAGCGTCAACATTAGTTGAGGCTCTTCCTTACATTCGTGAACATTCAGGCAAAAATATTGTAATCAAATATGGAGGGCATGCTATGGATGATGGAAATCTAGCTGAAAACTTTTCTAAAGATATCGGATTATTAAAAGAAGTAGGAATTAATCCAATAGTTGTGCACGGTGGTGGTCCACAAATTGGAAAAATGTTAAAGAAAAAAAAAATTGATAGCAATTTTGTTGAAGGACTTCGTGTCACCGATAAAGAGACGGTCAAGGTTGTCGAGGAAGTGTTGGCCAATGATATCAATAAAAAAATTGTTGAAGATATTAATTCATCTGGAGGCAAAGCCATGGGTTTTGCTGGCAATCAAAATAACTTAATTACAGCTAAAAAATTAGAAATGGCTGTTAAAGATAGTGATTCTAATATTGAAAAAATTCTTGATTTAGGATTTGTGGGCGAACCAATTTCAATTAATTCCTCCTTTATAAATGATCATATTGTTAAGGGAATAATTCCAGTCATTGCACCTTTGGGTATAGATGAAAAAGGTAATACTTATAATATTAACGCCGATACCGCCGCTGGAGCAATTGCTGGCGCCCTAAGGGCTAGTAAACTTCTTCTTTTAACAGATATAGCCGGAATACTAGATGAAAATAAAAAACTTATTTCTTCATTAAGTTATGAAGAAGCAATAAAAATTATTTCAAAAAATTTTATTCGTGGGGGAATGAAACCTAAAATTACTACATGTATCAAAGCAATTAGTCAGGGAGTAAAACAAGCAACAATTTTAGATGGAAGAATTTCTCATGCATTAATTTTAGAATTATTTACTGAGCATGGTATAGGAACGCAGATTTACAGTTAGATATGTCTACCCTAAAAAATAAAATTAGCACATGGATATTTGATTTAGATAATACTTTGTACTCAGCTGATAGTGGAATATTTCAACAAGTACATACTTTAATGAGTAAATTTGTTTCAGCACATTTAAATATTGATATAAAAAAAGCAACAGAACTTCAAAGAAAATACTATAGGCAACATGGTACAACTTTGAGAGGTTTGATGGACAATCACAATGTTGATCCAGATCACTTTCTGTCTGAAGTTCATCAATTAGACTATTCAATAGTTGGTCCCAATTTCAAATTAAATAGAGAATTAAAAAAATTAAAAGGCAGAAAAATTATATATACTAATGCAAATAGACAGCATGCAAATGATGTACTAATTCGCCTAGAACTAACAAACGTGTTTGATGAAATATTTGACATAAAAACTGCTAACTATATACCGAAACCTGAAGCATCTCCCTATGAACAAATAATTAGTGAGTTCAATATTGATCCCATAACCACAATTATGTTTGATGACATTGCTAAAAATCTTGTTCCGGCAAAAAATGTAGGATTTGCCTCTGTGTGGATTGATGTTGGATATGAGAATTTTAGTGATGATATAGCTAAATCAAAAAAATACTTAGATTATGAAACAAAAGATTTGTCCTTGTTTTTAGATGAGGTAAATAAGGAAAAAATATGAGTGATTTAAAAAATATCATTAATGATGCTTTTGAAAATAAGGGGGTGGTTTCTTTAACTACTACAGGTAGAATAAGGGATGCTGTAAACTCAACATTAGATCAACTTGACAAAGGTTCATTGCGTGTATCTGAAAAAGTTGATGGTGAATGGATTGTTAATCAGTGGTTAAAAAAAGCAATTCTTTTAAGTTTTAGATTAAATGATAATGAAGTCATCAAGGCCCCTCATGCCTCTTGGTTTGATAAAGTTCCCAGTAAGACTGTGAATTGGACACGAGAAGATCATGAGCGTGCTGGATTTAGGTATGTGCCTGATGCCGTTGTAAGAAAATCAGCCTTTATTGCAAAAGGCGTTGTCCTGATGCCCTGTTTTGTAAATCTAGGTGCATATGTAGATGAAGGAACAATGATTGATACGTGGGCAACTGTTGGTTCATGTGCTCAAATTGGTAAAAAATGTCATATTTCTGGTGGTGCTGGTATTGGGGGCGTTTTGGAACCTTTGCAAGCAAATCCAGTAATTATAGAAGATAATTGTTTTGTAGGTGCTAGAAGTGAAGTAGCTGAAGGGGTGATAGTTGGAGAAGGATCTGTTTTATCTATGGGTGTATTTATAGGTGCTTCAACTAAGATTATTGACAGAACGACTGGAGAAACTCATATGGGTAAAGTACCTCCATACTCTGTTGTTGTTCCTGGCTCTCTTCCAGGAAAGTCTCTTCCAGATGGTTCAGTTGGGCCTTCTCTTTATTGTACGGTTATTGTTAAACGTGTTGATGAAAAAACACGTTCAAAAACTTCTATCAATGATTTGCTTCGTGATTAATGACTAAAATTAATTTTGATCCTATTAACTTAACTCAAGCCTTAGTTCAGTGTCCAAGCGTTACTCCTAAAGATGAAGGTGCGCTTGATATAGTTGAAAATCACTTGAGTCATTTAGGCTTTAAATGCACTAGACTTCCTTTTTCTGATAAAAATTCTTATGATGTAGATAATCTTTTTGCTTCAATTGGATCTACAGGAAAACATTTGGCCTTTGCAGGACATACAGATGTTGTTCCTCCAGGCAATGAAGACTCTTGGAAGTATCCTCCTTTTTCAGCAAAAATTGATGGGGATAAATTATATGGGCGTGGCTCAGAGGATATGAAAAGTAATATTGCCTGTTTTATATCTGCTACTCATGCATTTATTGAAAAACACGGCGCTAATTTCAATGGAAAATTGTCATTCATAATTACCGGAGATGAAGAAAAAGATGCAATAAATGGTACGTCAAAAATGTTGGAATGGACTAAGCAAAACAATATTATTTTTGATCAATGTATTGTAGGTGAGCCAACATCTAATAAAAGTATAGGTGATAAAATTAAAATTGGGAGAAGAGGATCAATCAGTTTCTTTATAACAGTAAAGGGAGTTCAAGGACATACTGCTAATGCACACCGCGCAGAAAATTCCGCCCATCACTTAACTACATTGTTAAATAATATAATTTCAAAACCATTAGACAAAGGTAATGATAATTTTTTACCAACTTCCATACAAATTGCCACAATCGACATAGGCAATACTGCACAAAATATTATTCCTGAATTTGCCAAAGCTACAGTAAATATTAGGTTTAATGACATGCATACAAGTGAAAGCTTGATTGAATGGATGCAAAATCACATTGATAGTGTTTTTAAAAATATTGATAAATCAAGCTGCTCTTTTACTATAGATTCAAGTGCCGAAGCATTTCTAACAAAGCCTGGCTCTCTTAGTAAATTAATGTCTGACTCCATAGCCGAAGTAACAAGTAAAAATAGTAAAACTGAAATGGCAACAGATGGAGGAACATCCGATGCTCGTTTTATCAAAGATTACTGTGAAGTAGCTGAGTTAGGCATTAGAAATCAAACTCTACATCAGGTTAATGAGTTTGTTTACCTAAATGACTTAAAAGATCTTCAAAAAATATATTTAAAAATATTGGAAAATTATTTTAGTAAAAATTAATAACCTTTTTTAAGATTTACATCATTTTTAATTATACCTGTTTTTGTAATTTGTAACCAACGATTATGTATTTGTTCTATCGCACTATCCAAAACAGTAACACCCGCAATATGGGGTGTAATGATCACATTTTTTAAACTCCATAAAGGATGTTTTTTAGAAAGTGGTTCTTCTTTAAAAACATCTAAAGATGCATAAAAATTTTTGTTAGATTTCAAGTGACTAATTAAATCCTTTTCATTGACAGAAGTACCTCTTCCAACATTTATTAAAAGTGATTTTTTCTTCATTTTTCTTAAAAAATTTTTATTGATAAAATTTGTTGTATTAGGTGTCGAAGGTAAAATTGAAATAATAATATCGCTACTTTTGATAAAATCATTTAATTTATTTTTTGAATATATTTGGAAAAAATTTTTTTTCTTTACAGGTGTATTTTTAAAGCCAACAACATTATAATTTATTTTTTGCAAATTTTGACCAACAATAGTCCCTATAAAACCAGCTCCTAAAATTCCAACTTGTATTTGATTATTCAAGTATGTGTCTAATTCATTCTGCCAAATTTTAGCTTTTTGTGCCTTTCTGTAGTGCTCAAATTTTAATTGATAGTTCAAAATCTGTGACAAAACATGGTTAAATATCCTATCTGCCAAAGCAGGATCTTTTAATCTAACGATGGGGGTATCTTTGTAACTAGGCAAATTAAGTATATGTTCAACCCCGGCCCCTAAAGAAAAAATGGCTCTTAAATTTTTCAATTTTGCAAACAATTTGTCGGGTAAATTCCAAACAATTGCATAATCAATTTTGTCATAGTTAGGCTTGTCCTTAAATGTATAGATTTTTTTCCCTTTAAATTTTTTTTTAATATTTCTTAACCATTGTTTGTTATTGATAAAAGTAGAATGAAATAAAATACTCATAAAATCACTATGAATTATTAACTACCTTGTCAAAAATAGATTTGTATTTTTTAGTCACGGTATTCCACTGAAAATTTTCATGTGAACGCCTTTGGGCGTTCTCACCGAACAATATCCTTTTATTCTCATCCACTAACAAATCATGTATGCTTTGATATAATTCATCGATGTTGTTTATAATCACGCCTGTAGAATTATTGATTACTGCCTCTGGAGTGCCTCCTACATTAGAAGCTATAGAGGGAATACCAAAAAAAGCCGCTTCTAAATAGGAAATACCAAATCCCTCAATTGATCTACTTTTGCTTTCATCCAAGGTAGGCATTACCATTAAACTTGATCTTTCAAATAAAAATTTTTTTTGTTCATCATTAACCAAACCAACAAATAATACATTGTTTTGCAAATTTTTATCATTTACAAGTTTTTGCAAGGCGCGCTTTTCTGGACCTTCACCTGCAATAACATATTGAATGTTGGGAAAATCAGATAATAATTTTTTGATGCAATGGATGATGTGGGCGTGGCTTTTTCTTTTTTCTAATCTTGCTAAAGTTAATATAACAGGCTCGCCATTTACTTCCTTTAAAGAGTGCTCTTTATGATTTCTTAAGTCATTCGCCCCAGGATAAACATAATCAACAATAATTGTTGATTTAACTAATTCTTGAACTAATTTTTTTGTGTATAGCGAATTTGCAACAACGGCCGTACTTTTGTTAAGTGTATTCTTAATACGTTGAGCTTTTTTAAGATCATTAGATAATAGTTCGTTTCCATGAGCTAAACAAATAGAGGGAATATTTTTTGTGTTAAAATAGTCAATACCCAATTCCAAGCTCTTCCAGGTATCAGCTATAATTAGTTTGACTTTGTGTGATTCAATCAAAAGCTTAATTTCTTTAATTTTGCGTCGCTGTCGAAAAAATTTTAATCCACTTATTCGACGAACAAGAATTTCATCCTTGTGGTTGTTATCGTATATAGCGTCATAAAACATATGATGGCGATCAGCAAAAACAATTATTCTTTCACTCTTGCTCAAACCTACAGACAAATTACTAACAAGGCTTTCTATTCCTCCAAGACGACTTGGGAAGCATTGGGTTAAAATCAAAATCATTAATTTATTTAATTATATCGATTTAAAATTAAACTATATACCTCTAAATTAATATGCATTAATTGCATATCATACATTCAATTTTGTTGCTTTTATTGCATATATAAATACCTATATGAACATCTATGGAAAGGATAAATCATTAATGTTTTTTAAATCATTCATTACAACTCTTAATAGTAATTATAACGCTTTTAATGATTCTGGGTTCGATAACGTTGACCCAAACATCGTTAAATATTTCCGAACTGAATACGGGAAAGATTGGAAGGTTGCGCTTCAACACCATCTATACAAAAAAAGTGTAAATGGCAAAAAAGCTGCTTAGTAAACTTGAAAAGCTAGTTTCTGCCATCGCAAAAAGAGGATCATCACATAATACATGGTATGGATTTTCAAATAAGTACCATAAAAATCAAGTTGAAAAATACTTAGCAAATTCTTATGATCTCTATGATCTAGATTATCGTCAAAAAGAGCTAGACAGAAAAGGCACCTACAATAAACTTTATATTCAATAATTACTTATTATCTTTTAGAGGGGCGTGGTCACCTTAGTCAACCATTCCTTTTCTTGAGATTTAAGATAAGGACTTAATTTATTGTATACATCTTGGTGATATATATTTATCCAATTTATTTCATTGTCTAACAGAATACTTTTCTCAATTAGATCCCTGTCTATTGGGGCCCAAGATATTGTTTCAAAAAACATAGTATTGTTGGATTTAATACAAGCAATTATTAAATTCTCTGTACGAATGCCGTATTCATTTATTTTATAGTATCCAGGTTCATTCGATAAGATCATGCCGGGATAAATTATTCCGTCGCTTAATCCTTGATTTTTTGCAATTCTTTGCGGACCTTCGTGAACACTTAAAAAACTTCCAATTCCGTGGCCTGTTCCATGATCGTAATCGCACCCTATTGCCTGAAGACTTTCACGCGCCAAAGGATCTAGGGTTGAGCCAACACTATTGGATGCAAACTCAGCTGTTGCTATAGCAATATGACCCTTTAAAACTCTTGTGAAACGATCTTTTTGTTCATTAGTAGCTTTTCCAAATATAACAGTCCTAGTTATGTCAGTTGTTCCATCCCTATATTGCACTCCAGAGTCAACAAGATAAATAGAGTTATTTTCAAAAGACAAATTTGTCTCTGGGGATACTCTGTAATGGGGCAGGGCTGCATGCGGTCCAAATGCGGAAATAGTATCAAACGAAGGAGAATAAAATAATTCATTTTCTTTACGTAAATTCAGTAAGTAATCCGCGGCATTAATTTCATTTGTTTCACTGATTTTCATTATATTTTTTAACCAGTACAAAAATTTTGTAATACTTGCACCGTCACGAATATTTGCATTTCGAGCTCCTAATAATTCAATTTCGTTTTTTTGTGCTTTTGGATATGTACAAGGATTAGACAAATAATTAATTGTTATATCATTGTTCAAACAAATTTTTTTAAAATTATAAACAGTTTGTTTTTCATCCATTCCAACAATCTTATCCTTACCTATCTTTCCTATAAATTCATAAATACTTTCAAAAGAATGGAAGTTAACAAATTTTTCTAATTCATTTTTAATAGATCTAATTTTTTTTTCTTCTACAAAAAATTCAACGTTACCTTTTTGAGGGATAATAACGAAGCAACAAAGTAAGGGGGTGTAATCAATATCATTGCCACGTATGTTTAATAACCAAGCAATGGAGTCTAAAGAGGTTAAAATATAATAATCAATAAATGTTGAAGCCAGAGAATTTTGAATTTCAGATATTTTATCCCTGCCTGCCTTACCTACATATTTAAAGTCATGAATAAAGGCTTTCGATTGTGGGTAAAAAGGTTGGGTTTTCCAATATTTATCTATTGGATTGTTGTCTAAATATTGCAAACTAGATTTTCTATTATCAACAATCTGTTGAATTTTTTCTACCTCTTCAACAGAATGCAATGTTGGATCTATAGCTATAATTTTTCCCTCGAAACATAACTCCTCTAAAAAGTTCCAATAATCTTTCAGATGTTTCACTAAAAAAAACTCTGAATCAGTTTGCTCTTGGGCTTGAATAGAATAGCGTCCATCCACAAACAAATATGCTTTTTCTTGGAAAATAATGGCTTTCCCACTTGATCCAGAAAAATTACTTATCCATTGCAAACGCTCAGCATAGGAAGCAATATATTCGCCTAAAAATTCATCGGTACGATTAATTATAAACACGTCGATAGAGTGATCCTTCATCCAAGTTTGAATTTTTTGTAAGGGGTTCATTATTTTTCTTTTGCAATACTAGAAAAAAGTTCACCATCAATGTTACCGCCTGAAATCATCACAATTATTGTTTTATTTTCCACGTCAAGTTTCTTATTTAACAAAGCCGAAGCAGCTACAGCTCCGCCCGGTTCTGTGATAATTTTTAAATTTTCTGCTAGTACAACAATTGTACTTTTAACCTCTTTGTCGCTTACTGTTAATCCATCTGTGAGTGTTTGTTGATTAATTGCAAATGTAATATCACCAGGTTGCGGTGCAAGAAGTGCATCGCATATGGATTGTGCTCCCTTTTTTATTGGGGTGATAAAATTTGATCGGAATGACAATTGGGTATCGTTAAATTCCTCTGGTTCAACTGAATAAATCTCGATATTTGGAAACTTATGTTTAAGATAGGTAGAAGTCCCGGCAATTAGTCCTCCTCCTCCACAGCAACATAGGTACACATCAGGACGGATATTTTGATCTAACAGTTCTTCTGCTATTTCCTTGCCCGCAGTGCCTTGTCCAGCGATAATATCCAGATCATCATATGGTTTAATAATAGTTTTTTTTGTTGTTCTTGCAATATCATTGGCTATATCCTCTCTAACACCACTTGCAGGATCATATAAAACAACTTCCGATCCATATCTCTTGGTATTATTTATTTTAATAGAAGGGGCATTCTTGGGCATAACAATAGTCGATGAAATATTATTTAGTTTTGATGCATAAGCTACCGCTTGAGCATGATTCCCAGAGGAATAGGCCACTACTCCCTTTTTTTTTTCATTTTTTGTTAGTTGACCAATCTTATTGCTCGCTCCTCTCAACTTAAACGATCCCGTCCATTGCAAATTTTCCAATTTGAAAAAAACTTTAGCTTTGGTTATTTTGTTGATTTCTTCATTAGATACTAATGGTGTTTTAAGTATTAAAGACTTAACCCTTCCATAAGCGTCATCTACATCCTTAAAACTAAAAGTAGTCATGAATTCCTTCTATGGTTGCCCTTCTAATAACTCAACATATTATATTGGAAAAATAAATAAAAAAATGTATTCCGTTTTTATGAAAGATAGTAATATAGTTTCACCTTGTATCTCGGTGTGCAAAACTGATCCCATTTCAGGCTTTTGTTATGGATGTGGAAGATCAAATGAAGACAAAACTGGGTGGAAAAATCCTGAAACACCGAATGAATGGAAAATTGCCAATCTTGAAACAATTAGAAATCGCTTAAATGGATGGCAAAAAGAAGCTTTTGACAAATCGTATGCGTTTAAAAAAAAAACAGGAATGTCTCTTATCAAGAAAAAATTACTTGAACAAAAAAAATAAATGTTAATTCTTACTCAGTTAAACAACCCACAAGAAGTTTACTTTATCATCAAATAAACACGGTTGGCATTGTTGCCGCTTTTGATAATTTTTACGCTGATATTGCTGTATGAAATAGAATTCTATTAAGATATAAAATTATCTATAGAGTTAATAAATTTGTAAAGAATCTAATTTAGTATAAAATCATTTTTTTACGGAGGCAATTTGCTAACTTTTAACTGGGGGATTATATGATTGAAAATTTTAATGGACCCATATACTTAATTCTTTTCATAATTTTGTTGTTGGGAAATGTATTTTACGCTTACTGCACCTTGATTAATACCAAAAATTGGCTTGATAAATATGGTACACATCATTCTGCAGTTTTAATAACAAGGATTCTAGGATCTTTAATTTCAGGCTTTGTATTAATTGGTATTTATATATTATTTACTGGAACTGAGGGTACTTGGGCATATTTTGCAACAATGTTTATTGGTTTTGTAATAATGTCCATTATTGGTATTCATTTTGTAGAAGTTGATTATCCTAATAATTACAAAGACAAAGAGGGGTTTGAAAACGTAGTAATAACTAAAGAAGGTTATATACCTGCTATAATATTTGCAATTATAAATGCAATTATAATATATGGATTATCAGATAAAATTTACGCTTAATAACTAATATTCTACTTTTAATAAATATAAACCATGAGCAGGTGCTGTCGTACCTGCTTTTGATCTATCTTTGCTCTCGATGATTTTTTTTATATTAGTGGGTGAAATTTTTCCTTTACCAACATCAACTAAAGTTCCAGTTATTATTCTAACCTGTGAATGAAGAAATGATTTTGCAGCTACATTAATAACAATATATTGCTTGTTTTTTTTTACTGTACAACTTTGTATAGTTTTAATTGATGAAGAAGCCTGACAATCAATTGATCTGAATCCATTAAAATCATGTTTTCCTTCAAAGTTTATTGCGGCCTTCTTCATAGCATTAATATTTAATTGCTTAAAAACACCCCAGGCTTGATTTTTATATAGTGTTAATGGTGAACGTCTATTTATAATTAAATATTCATAACTTCGTAATTGCGCAGAAAATCGAGCATGAAAATCTTCATTAACTTCTTTCGCATCTAAAATAGCTATTGGTAGCGGTCTTAAATGCTGATTGATACCGTCACGAATGTTATCCAATGAAATTTTATTAGAAAGTTCAAAATGCGCTACTTGACCTTTAGCATGCACGCCAGAATCTGTTCTGCCTGCTCCAAATACATTTACAGTTTCAGATGTTATTTTTTTTATAGCATCTTCAATTGAAGATTGAATAGAAGGGCCATTCTTTTGCCTTTGCCACCCAACAAATTCAGTACCGTCATATTCTACTGTAATTTTAAATTTAGGCATTAATTTTTTGACTAACAACAAATTCAAATCCTCTTAAAAACTCATCTGCGTTCATTGGCTTTTTTCCTTCACGTTGAACAATAGTTGGGCAAATTATTCCATTATTACAACCAATGTGGAATTGATCATTTACAATAGTTGAAGGCTCGCATGCTCCCTTCCTCAATTTCGCTTTGATTATTTTTATTCGCTCCTTATTAAAAACAAACCATGCTGAAGGTTGAGGTGCAAATGCTCTAATTCGGTTATAAACTGTAAGTGCATCTTGATTAAAATCTAATTTTCTTATTTCTGTGGTAATTTTACTAGCATGGGTAGCCATGTCTTCCTTTTGAATCTCCAACTCAACATTTTTGTTAAATAAATCTGGTAATGTGGAAATTAGCAACTTTGTGCCTTTGGAGTTTAATAATGTTGTTAAATCATTTTTATCAATATGTGGGTCAATAGCCATACTGTCTTTTGCAATAATAGGTCCTGCGTCTAGTTTCTCTACAAGTTTGAAAATGGTCAGTCCGGTAATTTTATCACCATTAAGTATGGCATGCTCAATTGGAGCAGCGCCTCGCCACCGTGGTAAAAGTGAAACGTGTATGTTAATGCATCCAAAACGTGGAAGCTGAAGAATAAACTTTGGCAATAACAAACCATACCCCATGACCACTATTATATCAGGATGTAAATCCTGCAGTTCTTTTTGGGCTGCTGAAAAACCTAGATCTACAGGACAATAAACCTCTATTTTGTTTTTTTGGGCTAATTTTTGCACGGATGATTCTTGAACCTGCATTCCTCGTCCCTTTTTGCGAGGCGGCTGCGTATAAACAGCAACAATGTTAAAGTGTGAATCAATTAAGGATTGCAAATAAACTGAAGCGATTTCTGGAGTGCCCATAAAGATAACCCGCTCTTTAAACATTATATTTCTCCTAGTTTTTTTAATTTTTTGACACGCTTTATAAAAATATTCCGTTTAAGAGAAGATAAATAATCTATAAATAACTTTCCTTCCAAATGATCAATTTCATGCTGAAGAACTCGTGCCTCAAATCCATTTTTTTTCTCTTTAATAATTTCGTTTTTTTCATTTATATATTCTACTGTAATTGATTTCGGACGTTCAATATCCGCATACTGCTTTGGCAACGACAAACATCCCTCCTCCATAATTATTTTTTTTTTGGAATATGATTTAATTTTAGGATTAAAAAGAACATATGTGTTATCAATTTTTTTTTCTTCATCGTGGATACGAACAGTAACAATTTTTTTTAAAATTCCTATTTGATTAGCAGCCAATCCAACACCTGGGACACTTAGCATAACATCTACCATTTTTTTTGATAAATCAATTTCTGATTGTGTCACCTTAATTATTGTTTTTGCCTGTTGGCGCAATTTTGGGTGAGGAACAAAAAGAATTTTATCCATAAGGAATCTAAACGATTTTTTTACGTGATTGAAAAGCTGTACTTAAAGTATTTTCATCCAAGAAATGAACTTCTCCGCCAATTGGAATGCCTTGAGCAAGACGAGTAACGGTTAAATTATCAAATTGCTCTAGTTTATCAGCTACTACATGACTTGTTGTTTGCCCTTCCATTGTAGTGCTTAGTGCTAAAATCACTTCTGTCACTTGTTGTTTCTCAATACGTTGCATTAATTTCTTTATTGTTAATTGATCTGTGCCAATTCCATTTATTGCAGAAAGTGACCCTCCAAGCACATGGTACATACCACGAAAGAAACCTATTCGTTCAAATGTCCATAAATCTGCAACATCTTCAACGACTAAAATAGTCTTTTCATCCCGTTTTGTATTTTGACATAATGAGCACGGATCAATCATATCAATATTGCCACATACCTTACAATTAATAATTTTTTCATTTGCTTCATTCAGTATATGAACAAGAGGCATCAATGATCTTTCCTTATTCTTGAGTAAATATAAAGTAATTCTTTGAGCTGATCGTCTGCCTAATCCTGGAAGTTTTGAAACTTCATTAATTAGTTTATCAATTTCCGAACTTGCCATTGATTACTAAAAAGGAAGTTTCATGCCAGGAGGCAAAGAAATGCCACCTGTTATCGACTTCATTTCTTCTTGTGATACAGCCTCTCCTTTTTGTTTTGCATCATTAATGGCTGCAACTATCAGATCTTCGGTTATTTCTTTCTCTTCAGGTTTCATTAAAGAATCATCAATAGCAATACGCTTAATATCACCCTTAGCACTAGCGGTTACTTTGACCATGCCCCCGCCAGAAACTCCTTCTACTTCTATAGAGCTCAATTTTTCTTGTGCTTCAGCCATTTTTTTTTGCATTTGTTGTGCTTGTTTCATCATATTGCCAATATTGACCATTATTTCTCCTTTGTTTGTTTATTTTTAGTTGCAAATGCTTTTTCATCAGCCGTTTGATGAATATCTGTAATGGAATGAATAGTGACACCAGGAAATTTTCCTAATATAGCTTTAACCTCCGGTTCATTTTTCATAATTTCGATTTCTTTTTGTTGTTGAATCAAATCTTCTTCATTAAGTGTTTTACCAACATTGCTTGCTGATGTGCTAACCTGCCATATTCTGCCTGTCCATGTAGAAACGAGTTTTGCAATTGTACGAGGAAAATGCGGGTCAGCAATAGATTTAGCATTCACTACCACTTCACCCTCTTTAAAAGAAACAAGTTTGGCATTGTTGTATAAGTAAGTATGCAACATTCCTTCTTTTTTTTGATAAAATAAATCAACAAAATGACGATAAGACTTGATTGTCAACACTCCTATTGGATTTGGAAGATCTTCCTTGTTTACCTCTCTCTTCTCTTTAATTTCATTGTTTTTATTTCTTACTTTATTAATAATTGTATCTTTTTCAACAGATGAAGAAGATTCGGATGATGTACTCATATTTAAAGATAATTTTTTATCTTCTTCAATTTTTTTAATGAGATCACCTGGGGAAGGTCCGTCATATAAATAAATAAGACGAATAATAATCATCTCTCCTTGCTGAAACAAATGAAAGCCTGATTGCAATTCTTCGTATCCCTTGAATAATACCTGCCAAATCATCCCTAAGGATGTCATAGATATTTTCTCTGCCATCTCAAAACCCTTATTGCGCTCTAATTCTGGAATATGAATATCTTCTTTTAATTCAGGTACGATTTTTATCTGAGTAATGAAATGAGTGACATTCAACATTTCATCAAAAATCATTACAACATCTGCTCCCGCTTGATGAATACGATTAAAGATTGCCAATGCATTCACTGGGTCGCCCTGAAAAATAGCATCCATTAAATCAAAAATATTTCCTCTATCCGCTAAACCCAACATATCAATTATAGAATTAGCTGTTATTTTATCTTTTTCGTTAGTAATCGCCTGATCGAGTAAACTCAAACCGTCTCGGACCGATCCGTCAGCTGAACGAACAATTAGGGCCATCGCATCCTTATCTATATTAATGTTTTCCTTTTTTGCTAAATTCATTAAATGCGATGTTAAGACTGTAGTTGCAATACGATGTAGATCAAATCGCTGGCAACGTGAGATTATTGTTATGGGTATTTTCTTTACTTCAGTTGTTGCAAAAATAAATTTTACATGCGCAGGTGGCTCCTCTAGAGTTTTCAGAAGAGCATTAAACGCATTTTTGGACAACATGTGTACTTCATCAATGATAAAAATCTTATATTTGCTGTTAACAGGTTTGTATTTTACATTATCAATAATTTCCCGAATATCATCAACACCTGTTTTACTAGCAGCGTCCATTTCTATGACATCTAAATTTCGATCTTCTCGAATAGATACACATGAATCGCATTTTGTACATGGCTCGCATTTTTCTTGAATTCGATCTTCACAATTTAAACTCATCGCAATTATGCGTGCTGTCGTAGTTTTTCCGACGCCCCGTACTCCGGTTAAAAGATATGCATGAGCAATGCGATTATTGGTGATAGCATTAGTTAATGTGCGAACAAGAGTCTCTTGACCAATCAGATCATCAAAAACCTGAGGTCTATATTTTCTAGCTAAAACTCTAAATTCTTCCTGCTCAATTTTATCTATCATATTTTAATAAATTGGAAGGTTTAAGAGACCCAATTAAGCTTGGTACAGCTGCTTCCTTTCAGACCTGACTGAATTAGCAAGTTAATTGCCCTCTCAACCTTCCTTTCATAATATAACATTATTGCCAAGAAAGACCTACTCTGACTTACAATTATTTGATTATTTTTTTCTAAAATCTGACATTTTATAAACACCTAAAATATCAATATGCTTACAAAAAAATTTCATTTCCTCAAGAGCAAGCTTCACATTGCGATTATTAGGATGACCCTCAATATCCATATAAAACTGAGCTACATCAAACCCTTGAGGGTTAATATAACTTTCAAGTTTGGTCATATTAACTCCGTTACTCGCTAAGCCACCTAGAGACTTGTATAAAGCGGCTGGAATACTTCTTACCTCAAAAACTAAAGTTGTCATTAAGTCTATTTCATTAACTTTTGGAATGTTGAGCTCATTAGACATAATCAAAAATCGTGTTACATTGTTTTCAAAATCTTGAAAACTTGATTCAAGAATATCTAGGTTATAAATTTTAGCAGCAAGATTTGATGCTATAGCGGCATCTTCTTTGCTATTTGTTTCTGATATCATTTTTGCTGCTCCTGCTGTGTCAGCAACAATAACCATATCTTTTTTATTATTAATTATTTTTTTACGACATTGAGCAATACCCTGTTCATGACTATAGATTCGCTTAATATCCTTTAATGTTGATCCGGGCACTCCCATCAAACAATGGTTTACTTCTAAAAAATATTCACCAACAATTTTTAGTTGAGATTCAGGGATGAGTCGTTGAGTATCACCAACCCTTCCAGATCTAGAATTTTCAATAGGAACTATGGCAATATTTGCTTTTTTATCTAGAACACTCTCAAACATTTCTTCAAATGTTTTACAAGGAATAGATTTTGAATCAGGATATATATTTTTTCCTGCTAATTCACTATAAGCACCATGCACGCCCTGAAAAGAAAAAATTTTTGTATTCATATCATCTACTCTTTATAATATTTTCAACATGGCTTAAATCATCTTTTGTATCTACGCTTATCGGCACATTAGCAACATAATTTACTCCTATCGACATTTTTGCGTCAAGGGCTCTCCATTGTTCTAGTTTATAATATAATTCATTTTGACTTGGAGGAAGATTAATAAACTTTTTAAGACTTTCAAAGCGAAAACTATAAATACCTATATGATGATAAACATTTTCTAAATCTTCTTTAGAAGTTTTGTAGAAATCAATAGCCTTTCCTATGATTTCTTTTTTTATCCAATTAATCTTAGCTTTGGTGATGTTATAATTTTTTTCATCCACACTATTAATTCCTGTAACTAATGTTCCGATATCAAATCCCTGTATTAAAGGTGTATTTACTTTTATAATATCTTCTGCATTAATGAGCGGCATATCTCCTTGTAGGTTTATAATACTTTCCAATTGATGAAAATTTGGATGATCTTTGATAGCAGCATATATACGGTCTGTACCAGAAGGTAATTCAGGAGAAGTCATAACCGCATTTCCACCAAGAGATTTAATAAGATCAGATATTTCTTTTTCTGCACAAGCCACTATCACTTCACCTAATTTTGATGTTATAGCTTGCTTCCAAACATGCTGAATCATTGGTATTCCATCTATTAGTGCCATAGGTTTGCCTGGAAAGCGTGTGGATGCCATGCGTACTGGAATTACAATTACTGTTTTCATTAAATTTATACGACAAATAAGTAGTTAAAACTGAATCGAAGTGAGGTTTGAATTCTATTCATTTGATCAAAAAATCTATATATGAATAATATACATGTCTGGTCTTGAAGTTAATAAAATTATTGCATCAATTATTGTTGCCATATTAGTTGTCGTAATAATTGGTTATGCGGCAGATATTGTTATGAAACTTGGCGCTGATGAAAAAAAAGAGGTAGCCTATAAAATTGAGTTGCCCGAGTCAAATTCAAGTGAATCAGCTACAACATCCCAAATAGATACTACAATTGAGCCGATATCGGCATTATTGATGAACGCATCTATTGAAAAAGGTGAAAAAATTTATAAAAAATGTGGATCTTGCCATAATTATGAAAAAGGGAGCGGAAATAAAGTTGGCCCGAACTTATGGAATATTGTTAATCGTTCCAAAGCTAGCATGGATGGATTTGCATATTCTGATGCTTTAGCAAAATCTGAAGGTATATGGAGTTATGAGGAGTTAGCTGCATTTGTTTACAAACCAAAAGAATATATTATTGGCACCAAAATGAATTTTGCTGGATTAAAAAAAGTTGAAGATAGAGCCAATCTTGTTTTGTTCTTGCGAGATCAATCAGATAATCCGGAACCTCTTCCATAATAAATAGTTTTTATAAAAAATGTATTAATTGACTATGGTAACTAATCTTGAAGGACTAGTATCGTTTGCCAATGAACTAGCAAATGAATCAGAAAAAATAATCAATCAATATTTTCGAACAACACTCACAGTTGATGTCAAAAATGATGAAACTCCTGTCACAATTGCGGATAAAAATACTGAATTAAAAATTAGAGAATTGATTCAAGCGAGATATCCAGATCACGGGATCCTTGGGGAAGAATTTGAAGGAACTAATATCGACTCGGAATACCTATGGGTGATTGACCCTATTGATGGCACAAGAAGTTTCATTGCAGGCCACAAAGACTTTGGCACATTGATTGCTCTCCTTCATAACAAAAAACCTATTCTTGGTATCATTAATTGCCCTGCGCATAAGGAGAGATGGGTTGGAGTAAGTGGAGAGCAAACAACAATGAATCAAAAAAAAGTGCAGACATCTACAATACAAACACTGGATAAAAGTTATGTATGCACTTCAGGATTATATTTTGATAATGACCATTTAAGAAAGGGGTTTGATAAAATAATTGAACAAACCATGTACCATCGTTTTGGCGGGGACTGCTATATGTATGGAATGATTGCCTCAGGGTTAATTGAAATTGTGATTGAGGATACTTTAAAAACCCATGATTACATGGCCCTCATACCCATTATTGAAGGAGCAGGGGGAAAAGTGACAGACAAGTACGGTAAGGTTGTTACCATTCATTCCGAGGGAAGTATTGTTGCTTCTGCAAATGATCAATTACATAAGGAATTAATTGATATAATCAATAATTAGTAATTTAATTTTCTTTTTTTTTAAAAACAATTATATTTAAATCATGAATATAATTAAGCTCTCTCTTTTAATCATAAGTATAACTTTCCCTTCATTTTTGAAAGCTGAAATTAATGTAGCGCATGCGATTGCCATGCATGGGGAACCGAAATATCCCGATGGTTTTCAATACGTTGATTATGCCAATCCTGACGCCCCCAAAGGAGGGAAGGTTATCTTAAGTTCCACCGGCTCCTATGATTCTTTTAACCCCTTTATTCTTAAAGGAACAGCTGCAGCTGGCATTGGTAATTTGTATGAAACATTAACAACGGGATCCAGTGATGAAGCGTTTACAGAATATGGATTAATTGCAAAAACAATTGAATGGCCGGATGATCGTTCTTGGGTTGCCTTTACTATTCATGAAGAAGCCGTATGGCATGATGGAAAAAAAATTTCTCCTGAAGATGTCATTTGGACATTCAACACCCTAATGGAAAAAGGACATCCCTTTTACAAATACTATTACAGTGATGTAGTTGAAGTTATTCAAGAAAATGATAATAAAGTACGATTCAATTTTAAAGGTAACACGAATTTAGAATTGCCCCTAATTGTTGGTCAGCTTCCAGTGCTACCAAAACATTACTGGGCCAATAAAAACTTTGAAGAAACATCAATGGATATTCCTATTGGCAGTGGACCGTATAAAATAAAAAGGTTTGATGCAGGTCGTACTATAACTTACGAGCTCGATCCTGATTATTGGGGAAAAAACATTCCTATAAAAAAAGGCACAGAAAATTTTGGCGTCATACAATATGAGTACTATAAAGACAGGTCTATTGAACGCGAAGCTTTCAAATCTGGTGGTATAGATTTATTCTCTGAAAACACCTCTAAAGATTGGGCAACCAGTTATGACACGCCAGCAGTACAGAATGGATTAATTAAAAAAGAATTAATTGAGCATCAAAACCCTCAAGGAATGCAAGGTTTTGCTTTCAATACTCGCAAAGAAATTTTTGAAGATAAACGTGTTCGAGAAGCGCTATCTTATGCATTTGATTTTGAATGGACTAATAAAAATTTATTTTATAATGCTTATAAAAGAACAAATAGTTTTTTTGAAAACTCAGAATTGGCTTCATCAGGAGTACCTTCAGGGGGGGAATTAGATTTATTAAATGACTATAGAGAATTGTTGCCGCAAAAATTATTCCAAGAAGAATATAATCCACCAAAAACAGACGGCTCTGGTTTTATGCGAAAAGAACTCCAAGAGGCAACAAAATTGCTTCAAGATGCAGGTTGGGAGCTTCAAGAAGGAAAATTGATCAATAAAAAATCAGGAAGTAAATTTGAATTTGAACTCCTTCTGGTATCACCTGCCTTTGAGAGAATAGTTTTGCCTTTCAAGGACAATCTTGCGAAATTAGGAATAGATGTCAGCGTGAGAACAATTGATAGCGCGCAATATCAAAATCGATTGGATGGTTTCGATTTTGATATGATTGTTAGTACATTTTCTCAAAGTTTGTCTCCAGGAAATGAACAAAGAAACTTTTGGGGTTCAGATGCGGCAAAAACCAACGGTTCAAGAAATATTATTGGTATTTCTAATGAGGTAATTGATTCACTCATTGAAAAAGTCATTTCTGCCAAAGACCGGGAAGATCTAATTGTGACAACACAAGCGCTAGATCGTGTTCTTCTCTGGAATCACTATGTTATACCCCAATGGCATATATCCGCTTATCGAACTCTCTATTGGGATATTTTTGATAAGCCTTCAGTGAGGCCAAAATATTCCCTTGGAACTAACACATGGTGGGTTGATACTGACAAGGCCAGTACAATTAACCAGAGAAAAAAATCCCTTCAATAGCTCTTATAATTAACATCTTTTGTTCATAATTAATGATATAATTATCTTTCTATGACCGCATATATTATCAGACGGTTGCTCCTAGTAATACCCACTTTGCTAGGAATTATGTTAATCAATTTCGCTGTAATTCAAATTGTTCCCGGGGGGCCGGTGGAACAAATGATTGCGCAGATGACCGGAACAGCTGTTGAATCTACAGCAAGATTTTCAGGAGGTGGTGAAGGAGAAAATTTAAATAGTATTAGTATTTCTGATTCTTCAAATTTTGATTCTAAATACAGGGGTGCCCAAGGTTTAGGTCCAGATATAATTAAAGAAATTGAAGAAATGTACGGGATGAATAGACCGGCACATATTCGATTTTTTGGCATGTTAAAAGATTATTTAACTTTTGATTTTGGAGAGAGTTTTTTTCGTGATCAAAAAGTGATTAGCTTAGTTTTAGATAAAATGCCTGTCTCTATTTCTTTAGGATTGTGGACAACACTACTTGTTTATTTAGTTTCTATTCCACTTGGAATACGCAAAGCCATTCGTGATGGTAGTCAATTTGATATTACATCCAGCACCATCATTACTATTGGATACGCTATTCCCAATTTTTTATTTGCGGTCATTTTAATTGTTTTTTTTGCTGGGGGTAGGTACTATGACATTTTTCCATTGCGGGGTTTGGTATCCGAAAATTTCGATGAATTAAATATATTATTAAAAATAAAAGATTATTTCTGGCATCTCACACTTCCTTTGCTAGCTATGTTGGTCAGCGGTTTTGCTGGATTAACCTTTTTAACTAAAAATTCCTTCCTTGACCAAATCAGTCAACAATACGTTATGACAGCGAGGGCAAAAGGCTTGTCGGAAAATAAAGTTTTATATGGTCATGTGTTTCGCAATGCCATGTTAATCGTGATTGCAGGTTTCCCATCTTCCTTTATAGGTATACTTTTTTCAAGCTCCCTATTTATTGAAGTAATCTTTTCACTAGATGGATTGGGATTACTTGGTTACGAAGCCGCTTTAACTCGGGATTATCCAGTTATTTTTGCGACATTGTATTTCTTTTCCTTATTGGGCCTCATCATGGGCATTTTAGGAGACATTATGTATTCAATTATTGATCCAAGGATTGATTTTGAATCGAGAGATAATTGATGCAAATATCACCTCTCAATCAAAGGCGTTTTAATAATTTCAAATCCAATAAACGCGGTTGGTACTCTTTTTGGATTTTCTCGTTTTTGTTTTTGATTTCAATTTTCGCAGATTTCATTGCTAATGATAAACCTTTGTTAGTGCGCTATGATAATGCCTTTTATTTACCTATTATAAATGAATATCCTGAAACTATTTTTGGCGGTGATTTTGAAACAGAAGCGGATTACCGCGATCCTTTTGTAAAAAAGTTAATAAACAGCAATGGATGGATAATAATGCCTATAATACCCTACTCTTATAATACTATCATAAGAGACCTAAATGTTCCTGCTCCAGCACCACCATCTCAAAAAAATTGGCTAGGAACCGATGATCAAGCAAGAGATGTGCTTGCAAGATTAATTTACGGTTTCCGAATCTCTATATTGTTTGGATTTACTCTAACATTTTTTTCAATGATCATAGGTGTTTCTGCAGGTGCCGTTCAAGGTTACTTTGGTGGAAAAACAGATTTATTTTTTCAACGATTCATGGAGATTTGGTCAGCTATTCCAGCCCTCTATGTTTTAATCATCTTGGCTAGTATAGTTCAGCCCAATTTCTGGTGGTTGCTCATTATTTTATTAATATTTAGTTGGATGGGATATGTAGGTGTGGTTAGAGCTGAATTTTTACGTGCTCGCAACTTTGATTATGTGAGGGCTGCAAAAGCATTGGGTGTTTCAAACTCAACTATTATGTTCAGGCACTTACTTCCCAACGCCACTGTAGCTACAATTACTTTTCTTCCTTTTAGTTTAAGCGCTTCTGTTACTGCTTTGTCTGGTTTGGATTTTTTAGGTTTTGGTTTGCCTCCTGGTTCCGCTTCATTGGGAGAAATGGTAAATCAAGGTAGAAATAACTTACAAGCTCCCTGGTTGGGATTAACAAGTTTTTTTACACTAGGCTTAATGTTAGGTTTGCTGGTGTTCGTAGGAGAAGCCATAAGAGACGCCCTTGATCCAAGGAAAACATTCATCTAATTATGGAAAATTTAATATCTGTAAAAAATTTAAGCGTTGGTTTTCGGTCACAGCACAAAAAAACAAATGTTGTTCATTCAATTTCATTTGATATACCCAAAGGCAAGACTATAGCGCTCGTTGGAGAATCTGGTTCGGGAAAAACTGTTACAGCCTTAAGTATTCTTAAATTATTACCCTATCCTACTGCCTTTCATAGTTCAGGTGAAATAATCTACAATAAACAAAATCTCTTAAACATGAGTGATAAAAATATTCAAAAAATAAGAGGCAAAAATATTACCACAATATTCCAAGAGCCAATGTCAAGCCTAAATCCTCTTCACACTATAGAAAAGCAAATTAATGAAATGCTAATAACGCATTCCAAAATATCTTACGCAGATGCAACAAAAAAAACCAAGGAATTACTTATCAATGTTGGTTTGGAAAGCATTTCAAAGAGAATAAAATCATACTCATACGAATTGTCAGGGGGACAACGTCAAAGAGTTATGATTGCAATGGGTATAGCCAATGATCCCGATTTGCTGATAGCAGATGAGCCAACTACTGCGTTGGATGTAACGGTTCAACTGCAGATTTTAAAATTGATTAAAAATCTACAAAAAAAGCTAAACATGGCAATATTATTTATCAGTCATGATCTGGCTGTTGTCAAACATTTGGCTGACCATATTTGCATCATGAAAGACGGTATAATTGTAGAAAATAATACAAAAGAAAACATTTTTTTTAATCCACAACATGAATACACAAAAAAATTAGTTAATTTTCAAAATAAGAAAAAAAATAGCAAAACATTGGGATCCAAAAAAATATTAGAAGTAAACAAATTAAAGGTGTGGTATCCAATTAAAAAAGGCATTTTGAGAAGAATAGTTGGTCACGTTAAAGCTGTTGATTCAATAAACTTAACTTTATTCAAAAATCAAACCCTAGGTATCGTTGGTGAATCAGGTTCGGGAAAAACATCATTGGTCTTAGCCTTGTTAAAATTAATTTCATTTAAGGGTGACGTCATTTTTAATGAAAAACATATTTCTACAATCAGTAATAACAAATTGCACAATTTAAGAAAAGATATGCAAATTATTTTTCAAGATCCCTTTAGTTCTTTAAGTCCAAGAATGACAATTGAAGAAATAATAAGCGAAGGTTTAAACATTCATGAAAAACATTTAACACTTCCAGACAAGAAAAATAAAATAAAGCGAATAATGAATGAAGTGGGTTTAGATTTTGAAACGATCTACAATCGTTTCCCGCACGAGTTTTCCGGTGGCCAAAGACAAAGAATTGCAATTGCAAGAGCCCTTATCCTAAATCCAAAATTACTTATCCTAGATGAGCCAACTTCTTCCTTGGATGTAACTATCCAAAGCCAAATTTTAGATCTTTTGAATTCCTTGCAAAAAAAATATCAACTTAGCTATATTTTTATTAGTCATGATATGAAGATAATAAATTCAGTTGCAGATTATGTTATTGTTTTAAAAGAAGGAAAGATTGTGGAAGAAGGAAATACCAACAGTATATTTGAAAAACCGCGAAACAATTACACAAAAGAATTGTTACAATCGGTTATTTAATAAAATTCAATTTCATTAATTATTTTTTTATTTAATTTATCTAGAGTTACTATTTTTATTGAACTATAATAAACACAATCATGTCAACAACAGTTAGCAGTAGTTTTCATTGGAAATGTAGACATACATGGCAACGCAGTGCCAAGAACACCTTGTGGTGTCTGTTAGGATGCAGCATTGGTGATTTTGGAACAATTTTATTT
>Ga0209554_1000148_pt1 | contig 55767 bp, 69 predicted proteins | sample MarorgKNORR_S2LV_5_FD_188221 | JGI IMG/M metagenome (GOLD analysis project Ga0209554, IMG submission 188221) | Marine microbial communities from the Southern Atlantic Ocean, analyzing organic carbon cycling - Bottom_A/KNORR_S2/LV (SPAdes) (version 2) | ecosystem: Environmental > Aquatic > Marine...
TATAAGTTATCAAATAAAATAATAGTAGTAATAGATATACTAAGAGCTACAAGTACTATTGTGACACTTTTTTCAAAAGGAGCTACCTCAATAACACCAATTGAGACATTAGATGAATGTAAAAAGTATAAGAATAAAGGATACGTGATTATGGCCTAGAGAATGGGGGAGAAAGTTAAAGAATTTGACTTTGGTAACTCTCCTTCTAAAATTCTAGGAAAAAATTTAAAAATAAAAAAATTGCCATTACTACTAGTAATGGAACTAAAACTATATTAAAAACCAGAAAATCAAAAATGACTTTAATTGATTCTTTTTTAAATCTAAAATCAATAGTAAAATATCTAAATAAACAAAATAATAATATTCTTCTCCTATGTTCCGAATGGCAAGGGTCTATTAATTTAGAAGATACTTTATTTGCTGGAGCTATTATTTCATCTATATCTAACTACACTTCTGAATCAGATTCAACTATAATAGCTAAGAATTTATATGAATCTAATAAAGATGATGTTTTTAATATCATGAAAAAATCTTCTTATGCAAAAAGATTATCGGGTAATAATAATTTAATAGATATTAAATTCTGCTCTCAAATTGACAAATATGACTTAATACCATATTTAGATAATGATAGATTAAAATTATTGTAATTTTTGATTATTTAAATGTCTACTCGAATCTCTTAATTTTTTTTTATTCAAATTTTTTTTAAATACCTCCATTAAATCAATTCCTGTCTGATTAAAAATGCATATTAAAACCCATAATATATATGCAGCTTCATCAGAAAAATCAAGATTTTTTTCATTTGATTTAAATGATTGTTCACCAAATTTTCTAGAAATAATTCTAGACAATTCACCTACTTCTTCCATTAATATTACAGTATTCTTTAATTCATTAAAATATCTTACCCCCTTTTCCTTAATCCAGGAATCAACAATTTTTTAAGCTTCTTTTATAGTCATTACTAAATTTATAGCTATTTTAACATAAAATATTAATAGTTAAAAGTATTTTTATAAATGGAAGAAGTTAGTCAGACATTTTCACTTATTGAGAACAAAAAATTTGATGTTCTCGAATTAAGCACAATTCTTCTAATTCTAGCATCACTATTCTCTATTATAAATTTAAGAATACTAAAACTTCCTATGACCATAGGACTTATGATACTAGCTATAGCATTATCTATAAGTTTATTATTAATTGGATATTTTTTTCCATCTATGCTAAATCTAGCATATACTATAACAGAAAGTTTTGATTTTAACTTTGTTCTGTTGAATGTTATGCTACCATTTTTTTTATTTGCTGGAGCAATTTCAATTAATGTTCATCAATTAAGAAAAGACAAAATTACTATTTTATTACTTGCTTCATTTGGTGTCTTATTTTCAACATATGTTGTAGGAGGACTTACTTTCTTTTTGATATCCCAACCAATATTTGGATTATCTTCATTGGACATGACATACATAGACTGTCTATTGTTTGGTTCACTAATTGCTCCCACCGATCCTATTGCTGTATTATCAATTGTAAAGAAAATGAATTTATCGCCAGTAACTGAGACAAGAATTGCAGGAGAGTCACTATTTAATGATGGCATTGGTGTTGTAGTATTTCTTGCTCTTTTAGGAATTAAAACTTCAGGAGCTGCGGTAACAGTTCAGTCTATAGGTTCTCTATTTTTCACTGAAGTAATTGGAGGTTTAGCACTTGGAGCACTAATTGGATATTTAGGATTAAAGCTTGTAAGATACATAGAAAATGAACATGTAGAGTTAGAAGTTTTAATAACACTATCTATGGTTTTACTTGTTTCAGTTATAGCTACTAGATTCCATCTATCAGGTCCACTAGGAGTTGTAATTCTAGGTCTTTATTTAAACAAACATGTTAAGGAAGATGGTGGTAATGGTATTTCTGAAATGGCAATGGGTGATTACGTTTATAAATTTTGGCACTTGCTTGATGAAACTCTAAACGCAATACTTTTCATCCTCATAGGGCTAGAGATTATACTTCTCTACGAAAGTTTTAATCTGAATTACATTATCATTTCGGTTATAGTAATTTTTATAGTTGTAACTGCAAGATATATCGGAGTTTCAATTCCTGTTGTAATACTATCTCAGTTCAAGAATTTCGAAAAAAATACCGCAAAAATAATTACATGGGGAGGTCTAAGAGGTGGATTGAGTATAGCACTTGCACTAAATCTTCCTGAGACTATGGGTGATGTTAAATCTTTAATATTAATCCTAACTTATGCAGTGGTATTGTTCACTATCCTTGTCCAGGGTCTGACAATGCAAAAGATAATAAAGAGTAAATTTTAAAAAATTAGATATCATCTTTGTTGTAAACTTACTCCCTATCCTTCGAGTCAATAATTATAGTTGTTGGACCATCATTAACCAAGCCTACCTTACTATCTGCACCAAATTCTCCAGTCTGAATACTACTACCAAATTTTTCTTCTAAAGTCTTTATAAACTTTTGATACATATCATTAGCAAACTCGAACTTTGCAGCCTTTATAAATGAGGGTCTGTTACCCTTCTTTGTGGATGCGTGTAATGTGAACTGACTTATCAAAAGAATATTCCCATCTACATCTAACAGACTATTATTCATCTTATAATCTTCATCGTTAAATATCCTAAGATTGATAATTTTTTTAGACATCCAGTCCAAATCATCCATGGTATCATCATCAACAAAACTTACAAATACAACTAAACCATAATCAATTAATCCAATTATTTTTTCTGAAACGGATACACTTGCTTCTTTAACTCTTTGAACCACTACTCTCATCAACTATTATTTTCCCACTCAAGAAATTTATCAATGTCCTCTTCTATTGACTCATATATCCATACAATTAATACTATATCATCTATCAGACCAGCCAAAGGAATAAAGTCAGGTATAAGATCAATAGGGTAAATAAAATAGATTAATCCAGCAACAATTAAGGTAATTGTTTTCCAGGGAACATAGGTATATTTTCCAGAAGAATATGCATTTACTAATCTTATAAAAACACGTAAATAAGAATTTAGTTTATTTGTTGTTTTTTTATCATTTGACAATTTCTTTAATTTTTTAAAAACATCATCAATAAGTTCTTTTAATTTTTTGTCATCTTGAATGATGATTTTAGCTTTAGATATATACTCTTTTAAAGATTTTGATTTATCCATTAATTTCTCTTTCTGTTTCCAATAAAAAGGTAGAATTATTTATTTCACCTTTAATTTTTGGTTTTAATTTAATAATCTCAATAGTACATGAACTGATTTGATCAAATTCTAAATATATATTTTTTGATATTTCATAGGCAGCAGTTTCAATAAGGTTAAAAGATTTATTCATTACTAATTCGATTGTTCCATAAACTGATTCATAATCTAAAGCCCTCTTAATATGATCATCAAAATTATTATTATCTATATTCAAAGATATATTTATAATAAATTCATTACTATTTAACTTCTCAAAATCATACACACCAATTTTTGAATTAAATTTCAAGCCATTAAGAGATAACAGTGATTTATTAATTTTCATCGAATGTATCAAAAAATGATTTTTGATTTCCTAAAGATGAAGAATTTGTTTTCTTTGACTCATCATTCTCTTTGGAATCCTTAGTATTTTGATTTTCATTTTTTTCCTCTTCACCCTCATCCCGTATATTATCTTCCAATTCATCATTCAAGTCAACTTTTTCAACTAATTCTTCTAAAACTTCTTCATCAGTATCTATATCTACTTTCTCATTAATATTTTCTACTTTATTATCAATTTTTATATCTTCTTCTTCAATAATAGTGTTTAATTCATCAACTCTTTCATTAAACTGTTGACTATCTTCATCCTTATCAATCTCAATATCTAATTCTACACTATTTGATGGATTTTTTTCGGAATTAATTTCATCCGAATCATTGTTTTCAGAATTTAATAAACCATTAGTAAAATTCTCTAAATCATCTATTTTATTATCATAATTAAATTTAAAATCATTATTGAATTTATTTAATGCATCTTTAGTTAAATCTGACAAACTTTTCAAATCATTAAAAAATTTATCTTTTAAAGCTGTTAATGATTCAAATTCTTTTTTAATTTTTAAGACTTCTTCTTTAGAATCATTTATTATTTTTTTTGTTTCTAATTCTGCTTTATGTAAAACCGACTCTGCTTTTAAATTTGCATTATTAATTGTTTTCTCATATTCCAATTCTGAATTCTTTAAAATCAAATCAGCATCCTTTTTAGCTTGATCATTTATTTTAAGGCTTGCATCTTCTGCTGTTTTTAGAATTGAAATTAAGGAACTTTCTACATTTTTAAATTTATCAGATTCATTTTTATAATCAGAAATTTTTTCTTTTAAATGAATTATCTCTTTCTCTAAAATCTCAAATTCCTTTGATAATATAAGCAAGAAATTATTTACCTCATTTTTATTATAACCCCTAAAAACAAAATTAAATTTTTTATTAGAAATATCTCCAGAATTTATATTTTTCATAATATGATTAATATAAAAAAAAATCACACAATTATTTAATAATTTTATATTAATTCAATGGGAATCATAAAAACAATTTATCCAAATAAAAATTCTATAGTTATTATATGGAAAATAAATGAGTCATTATCTACATTACAAAACATGACAAAAGAAAAATCAAAAATTAAAAATCTTAATAAACAAAAAGAATTTTATGCCTCTCGCATATTAATTGAAAATTTATGTAAATCATTTAATATTAGATATTATGGTATAATAAAACATGATTCTGGAAAACCCTACCTCAAAAATAGAACTGAAAATATTTCTATATCACACTCATTTCCTTATGTAACAGGAATACTAAATAAAGAAAAAAAATGTGGTATTGATATAGAAAAAATTCAAAAAAAAATTTTAAAAATTAATCATAAATTTTTGAGCAAATCAGAATTAAATAAAATAAAAAACAATACTAAAAAAAACACAATCTATTGGAGTGCAAAAGAATCATTATATAAACTTAAAGGTGAATTTCTAAGCTTTAAAAATGATATAAAAATTAGAGAATTAAAAAATTCATTTAATATTTACGGAAAAATATTATCAAAAAAAATCCTATTAAATGTTGAAGAAATTGATGGTTATATTATTACCTATACTAATTAATTTTCTTCTGTTTTTTTAAATCTCTTTCAATTTTCTTTCTACTCTTACCTAATGGAGCAAAAAAATGTTTTGGATTTTCATTAATATGAGAAAGTAATTCATCAAGATTAAATGCAGTTTTATTGAGATTATTATATAAAGAATCATCAGCCAATAACTTTGATAAAGTGCCTTTTCCAGAATCTATATCATCAAAAACACCATTGATTGAAGTTATCAAGATATCAATTTGATTAAATGTATTTTCAAAATCTACACTATTTAATTTATTAACGATTGATTGAGCGCCATCTAATAATGGATCTATTTTTTCAATTTTTTCAGACAAATCTTTAGACAAATCATTGAGATTATTTAGAGTATTAGTTATCGTACTTTTATTAGATTCTATTAATTCATTTGAATTTATTAAAACATCATTCAAATTATCTAAAGTATTTAAAATCATATCTCCACTTCCCTTAAGACTAAAAAGTAAATCATTTAATCTACTTATAGTTATGCTTATATTATCTGTTATTGGAGTAGCTTTTTCTAAAAGTTCAGAAAGTCCTCTATCAACTTCTGCAATTATTGTGTCTCCTTCATTTATAGGGTTTAATACATCAGTAATAGATAATATTATAGCTTTACTTCCTAAAAAATCATTGCTACTTAAAGTGGCAACACTGGATTTATCAATAATCAAATCTTCATCAATATCCATAGTGACCAATATCTTATTATTTTGATTTTGAAGTATTTCTATCTTACTAACTCTTCCAACTGAATATCCATTTACAATTACTGGATTAGCAACTATTAAACCGTCAACATTATTATATACAGCATAATATTGTTTAACAGGAGAAAAAAAATCAATCCCTTTTAAAAAATTCGATCCTAAATAAAATAATACAAGACCAACAAAGCCAATTATTCCAACTTTAATTTCTTTATTCACACAACAAATCTAATTAATTTGACTCTAAATAGTTCTTATAGTCCCTGATTGCTCTAAATATAGCTGATGCAATATACACTTGATGAGCTTTATTATTCAATTTTTTTTCTTCCTCTAAATTAGTTATATAACCCGTTTCAATTAATATGCTGGGCATCGTTGTATTCCATAACACCTGAAAAGGAGCTTGCATAACACCTCTTGACCTAATTCCTACTCTTTTTGAAAACTGCTCCTCAATTAAATTTGCTAGAATTGTACTGTTATCCATCTTTGCTTTTTGAGTTAAACTCAACAACATAACAGATTCTGATGAGTTTGGATTAAAATCTTTATATGTTTCCTTAAAATTTTCTTCAAGAAAAATTGAAGAATTTTCTCTTTTTGCAACATTAAAGTTTGCATTAGACTTACTTAAACCCATAAGATAAGTTGTAGAACCATTTACAGAAGTATTTGAAAATGAATCACAATGAATTGAAATAAATAAATCTGCATCATTTTTATTTGCTATTTCAGCTCTTTTATAGAGAGTGGAAAAGCTATCATCATTTCTAGTATATATTATTTTTATACCAGGTAAATTTTCTTTAATTATTCTACCTAATTCTAAAGAAATTGGTAGAGTTATATTTTTTTCATATGATTTTTTTCCTATTGAGCCAGGATCTTTTCCACCATGCCCAGCATCAATAACTATAGTTTTTAACTTGTACTGTAAATAGAAATTAGAGTTAAAAGAAGTTAAAAAGAGTGTAAAAACTAATAAAATGAATGTATTAAAATATCTCATTTTTTAATAATTAACATTATTGAAGATAAATTTGCATTAGATTTTAAAATTATTAAAAAAATAATAAATTAATGAAATTGAAATATATCATTACATATTTTGTTTTTTTATTTCCAATCTTAACATTTGGTCAAACTAAGAATAATTCCACAACCATTATTAATGAATCTGATACATCTCAAACAATTTCAAAACAATTAGATTCACTAAAATCCGATAGTGAAATCGAAACTACTATCAATTATAATGCTAAAGACTCAATTTATTATGATTTGAAGACCCAAATAATAAAATTATATGGCAATGCTAGTATTGATTATGGTAACATCAATTTAAAAGCTCATGAAATTATGGTTGATTGGAATGCTCAAACTCTTGATGCTAACTTCATAAGAGATTCAACTGGTTTAAAAATAGGAAAGCCCATTTTCACAGAAAATAACCAATCTTATGAAACAGATAAAATAACATATAATTTTAATTCTAAAAAAGCGATAATATCAGGTATAATTACTCAACTTGACGATGCTTATATGCAAGGGGAAAAAGTTAAAAAAAATGAATTAGATGAATTATATATTCATGATGCAAAATATACTACTTGTAACTTAGCGGACCCACATTTTCACATTGCAGCAAAAAAATTAAAAGTTATTCCTGGAAAAAAAGTTATATCTGGTCCATTTTATTTAAAATTTGGAAATGTGCCAATCCCATTAGGATTTATATTTGGTATGTTTCCACAACCAAAAACAACAGTTTCTGGAATCATAATGCCTAGCTACGGAGAAGAAAAAAGAAGAGGTTTTTACCTTAGAGAAGGAGGTTATTATTTTGCAGTAAGTGATTATTTTGATTTAAGATTAACTGGAAGTATTTATTCAAAAGGAAGTTATGGAGCTACAATTGCAACAAACTACAAAAAAAGATATGCATATAATGGAAATCTTAAGTTTAATTATAATAAATCAAAAACTGGTGAAATAGAAAGTCCTTTTGAATCAAATGATTTTTCATTTTCTTGGACACATACTCCTAGTTCAAAAGGTAGATCAAGCAGATTTTCATCTTCTGTAAACTTTCAAACAAACTCATACAATCAAAATAAAAATTTAGTACAATCGAATTTCAATCAAAGTATAAATGCTCAATTCAATTCTAACATCTCATACTCTAAAACATTTAAGGGATCGCCATTTAACATCTCCGCTAACTTAAGACATTCTCAAAATGTTCAAAATAAAAAGGTTAATTTAACTCTACCAGACCTAAGCTATAATATGGGCAGAATTTATCCTTTTAAAAATATGGGGAAATTAGGAAAAACAGCTCTTGGAAAGATTAGCATAAGTCATAGATTTACTGGTAAAATTGAGTTAACTAACGGTTCTTCTTCTAATACTTTAAACTCCATAAATATTATAAACTCATCAGACTCATTTAACAAACAAATAGATTTTAATATGGGAAATATTAGTACAATAATTGATAGATCAAAAATTGGAGGAAAACATACAATACCGATTTCTACATCTTTTAATATTTTAAAATTTTTTACTGTTAGCCCAAGTATTAATTATAATGAAATATGGTATCTCAAAAAATTAAATTATACATATAATGAAGTTGAAAATGGTATAGAAATTGATACTACAAACAGTTTTTCAAGAGCATGGTCTTATAACACTGCCCTATCTTTGTCCACAAGAATATATGGTACTGTTTTCTTTAAAAAAGGAAAAATTAAAGCTATAAGACATGTAATAACTCCTGAGATATCTCTGACTTACAGCCCAGATTTTACTCAAAAAAAATATGGATATTATGAAAATATTCAAATAAATAATGAAGGAGAAACAAGACTTCTTAGCAAATATGAAAATTTTCTATATGGTAGTCCTAGAATTGGAAGTTCGGCATCTATGAATTTTTATATAGGAAATAATTTAGAAATGAAAGTTATAGATGAAAACGATACAATTTCAGGAACAAAAAAGATTAAAATCTTTGAAAATTTATCTTTTTCAGGAAATTATAACTTTTTAGCTGATTCTTTTCAACTAAGTCCTATTAGATTTAATACAAGAACTTCATTTTTTAAAAGACTAATTAATGTAAGTCTAAGTGGAACTATAGATCCTTATGCATATAAGCTTGATAGTATCAGTGAAACAAATCAAATATATCAGAGAAGAATTAATGAACTAGCAATAAAGAATAATCAAGGTTTAGGTTCATTAGCATTTATTAATATGTCACTTAGTATGAGATTTTCTGCTAAAGATTTTCAATCTCCTGAAGAAAAGGATGAAAAAGAATCTAGATTTGGCACTAGACGAGAAATTGATTACATAAATTCTAATATTGCTGAATACGTAGATTTTGATGTTCCTTGGTCAATAAATACAAATTATAATCTTAATAGAAGAAAAATAGGTTATAATGATCAGATAATAACTCAAACAATTACCATGTCTGGTGATATAAGCATATCAGAAAAAACAAAAATATCAATGAGATCAGGATATGATTTTAAAAATAAAATGTTAACACAAACCAGCATTAATGCAATAAGAGACCTTCATTGTTGGAGAATACGTTTTAATTGGGTTCCCTTTGGTAGATTTCAGTCTTATAATTTAAGTATCAGTGCAGTATCAGCTCTTCTACAAGACTTGAAATTAGAGAAAAGAAGTAGGTTCTTTGATAATCTCTAATTATTTTTTGGTTTCATTTGAGGAAAAAATAAAACATCTTGAATTGAATCAGAATTGGTTAATATCATAGTTAATCTATCTATACCAATCCCTATTCCGGCAGTAGGAGGCATCCCATATTCTAATGCAGTAAGATAATCTTCATCTAATATCATTGCCTCATCGTCTCCTAAATTACCTAATTTTACTTGATATTCGAATCTTTTTCTTTGATCAAGTGGATCATTTAATTCAGAAAAAGCATTACAAATTTCTTTACCGTTACATATTAATTCAAACCTTTCAACTAAACCTTGTTCAGAACGATGTTTTTTTGCTAAAGGTGACATCTCTATTGGATAATCAATTATAAAAGTAGGTTGAATTAAATTGGGTTCACATTTTATACTAAATATTTCATCAATAATTTTACCCTTTCCCATAATTTTATCCACTTTAATTCTAAATTTTTTACAAGCTTTAATTAATTCTTTTACATCCATTTTTGATATATCAATTCCTGTAAATTTCTTAATCACACCATACATAGTATATCTTTTCCATGGTTTCTTAAAATTTATTTTATTTCCAGAACATATAATTGTAGAACTATTATTTATTTTTAAAATAATTCTATTAAACATACCTTCAATAAAATCCATCATCCACAAATAATCTTTATAGGCAACATAAAACTCACATTGAGTAAATTCAGGATTATGAAATCTAGACATTCCCTCATTTCTAAAATCTTTTGCAAATTCAAAAACACCATCAAAACCTCCAACAATTAGTCTTTTTAAATATAATTCATTAGCTATTCTCAAAAAAAGAGGTATATCCAAAGTATTGTGATATGTTTTAAATGGTCTAGCAGATGCACCACCATAGATAGGTTGTAAAATTGGAGTTTCAACTTCTAAATAATTATTCTCATTTAAAATACTTCTTATTTCATTAATTATTTTAGACCTTTTAATAAAAATATCTTTTGATTCAGGATTTACTATTAAATCCACATATCTTCTTCGATATCTTAACTCTTTATTACTAAATGCATCATAAGTTGTTTTATCACCTTTATCATCAGTAACTTCTTTCACTACAGGTAAGGGCCTAAGTGATTTAGACAATATTTTCAAATCGGTAACATGAATAGTTATTTCTCCCATCTTTGTTAGAAAAGCATATCCTTCAATACCTATTATATCTCCAAGATCTAACTTCTTTTTAAATAATGTATTATATAAAGTTTTATCCTCAGAAGGACATAAATCATCCCTTCGAACATAAATCTGAATTCTACCTTTAGAATCTTGAATCTCTGCAAATGAAGCAGATCCCATTATTCTCCTTGACATCAATCTACCAGCAATTTTAACCTCACTAAAATTTGATTTTTTTTCATCAAAATTATTTTTAATTTCTTCTGATGATGAGTTAATAATAAATATTTCTGAGGGGTATGGGTTTAAACCTAATTGAATAATATCTTCTAGAGATTGCCTTCTTTGATGTTCTTGTTCACTTATGCTCATAATTTTAATTTAAATCTTTTCTTCTATTTATTTCATTTTTTATCAAAGTATATTGTCTGTTACTTTGGCCTTTCACAGAACTATTCTCATTAGCTCTACGAATCAAATATGGTATAGTTTTCTCAACAGGTCCAAATGGAATTAATTTAATTACATTGTAACCCAAATTAGCTAATGTAAAAGAAATATTATCACTCATTCCGTAAAGCTGAGAAAACCAAACTCTCTCATCATTTTTAGAAAGCTTTTTACTATTTAAAAGTTCTATTAATTTAGAACATGATTTTTCGTTATGACTACCTATCCAAAGAGATATATGATCTATTTTATTAATACAGTATTCAACAGAATTGTCAAATTCACTGTCAGTTTTTGTTTTAGAAACATGAATAGGGCTAGAATAATTAAACTCCTTAGCTCTTAATCTTTCTTTTTCCATATATGCTCCTCTAACTAATTTCACTCCAAACTTGTAATTATTACTAAAAGAAATTTTATAATTCTCTTCTATGTTTTTAAGAGTATGAATTTTATAACATTGATAGGTTAAAAATATATTAACAGTTTTTGTATTATATTTTTTCATCAAATTCAAAGCCGTATCATCAATAGATTTTTGGATCCAACTTTCTTCTGCATCAATTAAAATCTTAACATTATTATTTATTGCACATTCACACAATTCATTAATCCTATGATAAAAATTTCTATATTCAAGATTACTATAAGTCATTTCTCCATTAGAAACCTTTTCTAATGTTTCCAATGATGCTAATCCACTACACTTAATTGCTATAAAAGGAAGCTTTAATTTGCCTAAATAATTAATAATTTCAATAGAATCATTTTTATAATTTTCAAATCCTTTAATAGTAGATTCACCTTCAACAGAGTACTCAGGCATTGCAAAAATATTATACTTCGAAAGTGTTTGAAACGTTTTTTTACATTCATCTAATGTTTCACCGCCGCAAAAGTGATCAAATATAGTTTTTTTAATCACTTTCTTTAAAGGCAAATTCATTTTCAAAACAAGCATTAAAAAAAAATTTCCTAGCTTCGTCAAAAATGAATAATCCAAAATAGAAAAAAGAAAATAAGCTTTATTTAGTTCAATATCACTTTTATTAGAAAAGGCTAATTCCGTGTTATTAAATATGTTTTTGTTAGTTTTACTCACTATTGTTTATTCTTTTAATAGATTTTAACAAAAATATAATAGAATTGTCCAAAAACTTAAACATTGAACCACTTAATAACTGGATGAAGGTTGAAAAAAACCCATTAGTTATCTCTGGGCCTTGTAGCGCAGAAACTTACGATCAATTATTTGAAACATGTAAACAATTAAAATCTTATGGAATTAACCTTATGAGGGCTGGAGTATGGAAACCTAGAACTCGACCAGGAAGCTTTGAAGGTAATGGGGAAGAAGCATTAAAATGGATTTCTGAAATTAAAAAAGAGCTTGATATAAAATTTACAGTTGAAGTTGCAAATACAAATCATATAGAACTTGCTCTTAAATACGATATAGATATATTATGGATTGGTGCAAGAACTACTGTTAATCCTTTCTCTGTACAAGAGATTGCTGATGCTATTAAAGGTACAAATACACCAATTTTTATAAAAAATCCTATAAATCCTGATCTTTCACTATGGATGGGAGCTATAGAAAGAATTAATAAAGTTGGGATTAATAAAATAGGAGCCATCCATAGAGGTTTTTCAATTACGGGTAGTTCTAAATACAGGTACGTTCCTCTTTGGAATATAGCAATTGATTTAAAAAGTAATATTCCAGAATTACCTATAATATGTGACCCTTCTCATATGTGTGGAAACAGAGAAATGATCCTAGAAACCTCTCAAAAAGCATTAGATCTTGGTTATGATGGACTAATAATTGAATCCCATATTGATCCTGATAATGCATGGAGTGATTCAAAACAACAAGTAACTCCAAAAGTTTTATCTAGTATAATCAATAAACTAGAAACAAAAAATAAAAATGAGAAAAACAATACATATAAACATCTTTTAAATGAATTAAGAGAGCATATTGATGATGTCGATAGAGAAATTATTAATATATTAGCTAAAAGAATTGATTTAGTTGAAAAAATCGGTGAATTTAAAAAAGAACAAGAACTAACTTCATTTCAAGTTGAGAGGTGGAATAAAATAGTTAAATCAAGAATTAATTGGGCAAAAGATAAAAATTTAGATGAAACCTTCATCAAAAATTTATATAAATTAATTCATTTAGCTTCTATTAATGCTCAAAACAAAGTAATACATAAAAAGAAGAATAAAATTAAGATATGATTCCCAATCATATTAAAATTTCAAATATTAAATCTAACATCATAGATTTTATATCAAAAAACAATTATTCTAAAATTGGAATATTAGTTGATAATAATTCTAATAAGCATTGTTTCCCAATTATAAAAAAAATTTTAAAAATTCCTTATTCTATTATAAAAATTAAATCTGGTGAAAAAGAAAAAAATATAAAAACATGTATTAAAATATGGAATTCACTTACTGAGTTAAAATTTGATAGAAAATCTTTATTGATAAATTTAGGAGGAGGAGTTATTTCTGATTTAGGTGGTTTTATTGCTGCTACCTACATGAGAGGAATTGACTTTATAAATATTCCAACAACTCTTTTATCTCAGGTAGATGCAAGCGTTGGTGGTAAACTTGGAATTAATTTTAATAATTTAAAAAACCATGTAGGTGTATTTTTAAATCCAAAAAAAATATTTATAGATACTAATCTATTAAAATCTCTTCCTATAAGAGAAATAAAATCTGGATTTGCTGAAGTTATAAAGCATTGTTTAATTAAAGACAAAACTGAATTCTATAGATTATTAAATACTAATTGGAAAAACTATGATTGGAATGATATTATAATACATTCAATAAAAATAAAATCATCAATTGTAAGAAAAGATCCTTTAGAAAATGGTCTTAGAAAAACTCTAAATTTTGGACATACCATTGGACATGGAATTGAGTCAATATATATAAACAAGAATAATTATTTATTGCATGGTGAAGCAATAGCAATTGGAATTATATGCGAATCATATATATCATATACTTCTAATACATTACAAAAAAATGAACTAGACTTAATAACAAAATTCATTACTAAAACATACAAACTCAATATTATTAATAAAAATAAAATTAAACCGATATTAGAAGCTATAATTCATGACAAAAAAAACATTAACAATAAGATAAAAATGTCATTACTTGAAAAAATTGGTAAATGTGGATATAATTATAATGTAAATGAATTAGTTATTAATGAAAGTATAAATTACTATAATACCTGCATCTAATGAAACAGCTAATAATCAAGTTTGATAAATTTAAAAATAATGTAATCACTTTAGATTCTTCAAAAAGTGAAAGTAATAGGCTATTAATTATACAAGCCTTGTCTAAAGAAATAATAAATATTAATAATCTTTCCAATGCAAATGATACCATCATTTTAAAGAATTTACTCAATAAAAATCTAAATCCAATTTTGAATATTAAAGATGCAGGTACAACGATGCGATTTTTAACATCATTTTTATCATTAAAAAGAAATGATGTTAAAATTACAGGATCTAAAAGAATGGAAAAAAGACCTATAGCTATTCTTGTTGATGCACTAAATAAAATAGGAGCAAAAATAAAGTATTTGAAGAAAGAAGGATACCCCCCTATTTATATAAAAAATAAAATAAATCAAAAAATTAATTCTATTCAAATTAAAGGAAATATAAGCAGTCAATATATTTCTTCCTTACTATTAATTGCTCCTATACTTAAAAATGGAATAGAAATTAAAATTGTAGAGCCATTTTATAGTAAACCATATGTAGAGATGACTTTAAGTCTGATGAAAAATTTTGGTATTAAATACAAATGGAATAAAAATAAAATTAAAATTACCAATCAAAAATATTTAAGTGGGTCTTATAAAATAGAATCTGACTGGTCAGCAGCTAGTTATTGGTACAGTATAATAAGCATTAATGATCATATACGATCTTTAAAGCTTATTGGATTAAGAAAAAATTCATTTCAAGGTGATAAAATAATTGCTGATATCATGAAAAATATTGGAGTTTATACCAAATTTGAAAGTGATGGAATTTTATTAATTAAAAATTCAAATTTAGAATCAACTAAAGAAATAAATTTTAAAAATTGTCCAGATTTAGCTCAGACAATTTTAGTTGTTGCCGCCGTTAAAAAAATTAAATTAAAATTGAAAGGTCTTGAAAGTCTAAAAATAAAAGAAACTGATAGACTAATAGCAATGAAGAAAGAACTAAAAAAAATTGGATGTAATTTTTTTGAAAAAAATGATGAATGGATTCTTGAAAAAAGAATTAATAAACTACCAAAGAAACTAATAATAAATACCTATAAAGATCATAGAGTAGCTATGTCATTCGCACCATTATCATCAAAATTAGAACTTGTAATTAGAGATCCAGATGTAGTTAATAAATCATATCCAAATTTTTGGAATGACTTAGAGAGCATAGGGTACATATGTAAAAAAATTATTTAATATATCTAAAGTCTTGATTTTTTTTGATTTTTAAAACAGATCCATATATTAGCTTTATACAATTCTCAACGTCTTTTTTATGAACGGTTTCTACAGTTGTATGCATATATTTTAATGGTAAAGAAATCAAAGCTGACGCAACACCATCATTAGAATAAGCAAAGGCATCAGTATCTGTTCCAGTACATCGTGATGCTGCCATAAGTTGATATGGAATTTTATTTGATTTTGCTGATTTAATTAAAAGTTTTAATAAATTATTTTGTACCGCTGGACCATAAGTAAGAACTGGACCTTTTCCTGCTTTCACATCACCACTTTTCTTTTTATTATACATTGGTGATTGTGTATCATGAGTCACATCCGTAACAATTGCAACATCTGGATTTATTCTTTCAGCTATCATTTGAGCACCTCTAAGCCCAATTTCTTCTTGTACTGAATTAACTATATAAAGACCGAAATCTAAGTTTTTTTTGTTTTCTTTTAACCTCTTAGCTACCTCAGCTATGATAAATCCTCCCATTCTATTATCTAAAGCCCTTCCTGTCAAATAATTTTTATTAAGATTAATTAATTCATCTTCAAAAGTAATTACACAACCAACATGAATACCTAGCTTTTCAATTTCCTTTTTTGAATCACAACCAACATCAATAAATATATTTTCTAAAGATGGATTTTTTTCAGTCTTAGAATCTCTTACATGAATTGCAGGCCAACCAAAAACACCTTTAACAATACCTTTTTCTGTATGTATATTAACTCTTTTAGACGGAGCTATCTGATGATCAGAGCCCCCATTTCTTATAACATATATATAACCATCATCTGTAATGTAGTTTACAAACCAAGAAATTTCATCAGCATGAGCTTCTATAACAACTTTATACTCAGATTTAGGATTAATTACACCAACAACTGTTCCATATGTGTCTGATATATATTCATCAATGTAAGGATTCATATAATCTAACCATATTCTTTGTCCAGAAGTTTCAAAACCTGTTGGAGAATAATTATTTAAATATTTAAAAAGAAATTTTTCGCTTTTAATGTCCATAGTTTACTTATTAATTTATTCTTCAATTATATAAAAAATATCTTCACTTTCTTTTTTCATCAAATATTTTTCACGTGCATACTTTTCTAAAAGTTCATCATTATTATCAAATGATTTTTTATCCATTGAAATTTGTTCAATCTCATTAGTATAAAATACTTTTTGTGATTCTAAATCTGATAATTTTTTAGATAATCTATATCTATTATAAAACCCATTTGTATCAATAAATGTCATCCATAAAATGAATAAAATAAAAAATAAAAAATAAAAATTTTTAAATAGTTTTTTAAAATTGTCTAAAATCATAAATCAAATATATAATTTTAATTTTTGAGATATTTTGCATTTATACCTAAATCTTCTTCGATTCTTAATAACTGATTATATTTAGCTATCCTATCTGTACGTGAAAGAGACCCAGTTTTTATTTGTCCAACGTTTAAACCAACAGCTATATCTGAAATTGTAGTATCCTCAGTTTCACCTGATCTATGAGAAATAATAGTAGTCCATCCTGCACTTTTTGCTAAATTTATTGCTGAAATTGTTTCAGAAAGTGTGCCTATTTGATTTGGTTTAATTAATATAGAATTAGCACTTTTTTCTCTAATACCTTTCTTTAAATATTTAATATTAGTCACAAACAAATCATCTCCAACTAACTGACATTTATTACCTATTTCACTTGTTAATAATTTCCAACCTTCCCAATCATTTTCATCACAACCATCTTCAATACTATCAATAGGATATTTCTCAACTAACTCCTTTAAATAAATTACTTGCTCTTCTGAGTTTCTAACTTCACTAGAATCTCCTTCAAATTTTCTATAATCATATTTTCCATTATTATAAAACTCGGATGATGCACAGTCTATAGCAATAGTAACCTCTTCTCCAACTTTATAACCAGCCTTTTCAATAGATACCATAATAGTTTCTATTGCTTCTTCAGTACCATTTTTTAAATTAGGGGCAAAACCACCTTCATCACCAACCGCAATGCTTAAATTATTAATTTTTAAAATTGACTTTAAACAATGAAATATTTCAGTCCCATATCTTAATGCTTCTTTAAAACTAGGAGCACCTAGAGGTCTAATCATAAACTCTTGAAATGCCATAGGAGCATCTGAATGAGATCCTCCATTAATGATATTCATCATAGGTACAGGTAAAAAACAAGCAGATTTTCCTCCCAAATACTTATATAAAGGAATTGATTTAACTTTTGATGCCAAATGAGCTGAAGCCAGAGAAATACCTAGTATTGCATTTGCACCTAAATTAGATTTATTAGTAGTTCCATCCATTTCAATTAGTGTTTTATCAATCAAATTTTGATCAAAACAATCCATACCAATTATTTTTTTTGATATTACAGAATTAACATTTTTAACAGCTTTATTCACAGATTTTCCTAAATACTTAGAACTATCATTATCTCTTAATTCCACTGCCTCATTTATACCTGTTGATGCTCCGGAAGGAACTGCAGCTCTACCCATAATATTTCCCGAAAAAATATCTACTTCTACAGTAGGATTTCCTCTAGAATCAAGAATTTGTCTGCATTTGATGTTTGTTATTTTACTCATTAAAAAAATCTAATAAAATTATCAAATAAATATCTTGAATCATGAGGGCCTGGAGATGACTCAGGATGGTATTGAACAGAAAAAGCTTTTTTCCCAATTATTTTAGTTCCTTCAACTGAATTATCATTTAAGTTTATATGAGTAAGTTTTATATTTTTTGATTTATCAACCTCATTATAATCAACAGAAAAACCATGGTTTTGAGATGTAATTTCTGATTTTCCAGTTTCTAAATTTTTAACTGGATGATTAATACCACGATGTCCATTATGGAGCTTAAATGTTGATATATTACAAGCTCTTGCCATAAGCTGATGACCTAAACATATTCCAAATAAAGGTTTATTAATCTCCAATATCTTTTTAATTGTTTCAACTGCATAATCCATAGATGCAGGATCTCCAGGTCCATTAGATATAAAAAATCCATTAGGCTTCCATTCATTCATTTTATTAAAACTAGTTTTAGCAGGAAATACTTTACAAATCACATTTCTATTAGTAAAATTATTTAATATTGACTTCTTACAACCTAAATCCAAAACCGCAACTTTATATTTTGCTGATTCATCACCATACATATACTCTTTTTTTGTTGTAACACGAGAAGATAATTCTAAGTTAATCATTGAAGGAACTTTTTTTAATTTTTGTTTCAAAAAACTAATATCTAAGTTTTCACTAGATATTATAGCGTTCATTGCCCCCTTATCTCTAACATACTTTACTAATTTTCTTGTTTCAACATCACAAATTGCAACAGTTTTATTTTTTAACAAATAATCTTCAAGACTTGAAGTTGAATTATATCTACTATATACAACAGAATACTCATTGATAATTACTCCATTTACTTGAGGACTATTGCTTTCCTGTTCAGAATTTATTGTACCATAATTTCCAATATGTGAAGATGTATTTATAATTATTTGTCCAAAATATGAAGGATCACTATAAATTTCTTGATATCCTGTCATTCCAGTATTAAAACATATTTCACCCGTTGCTATACCAATTTTTCCTAAAGATTTACCTCTAAAAACTGTCCCGTCTTCTAAAACTAATATTGCAGGTGGTTTTAAAATAGAATTCATTATTAATCAAAAATAAATAATAAAAAAAGGATTAAATAAAATTTAATCCTTTAAAATCAATAAAGCATAACAAAAATTTATTTTGATTTTGATTCATCATTTTTTTTAGTACTTTTTTCACTAGATATTAAAGATTTTTTACTAGATAATGAAACATTTTGACTAGTTTTTTTTTTCTTTCTTCTTCTAGTTTTTGTAGCTTTTAATGGTTTATCGGTTAACATTAAGTTATTATAATCAACTAATTCAATAAGACACATATCAGCATTATCCCCAAGTCTTGAACCTGTTTTTATAATCCTAGTATAACCACCTGGTCTGGTTGCTATTTTTTCAGAAATTGCACCAAAAAGTTCATTTACTGAATTCTTATTTTGTAAATAAGAAAAAACTGATCTTCTCGAATGTGTAGTGTCTGATTTAGATTTAGTAATTAATGGCTCGATATATTTTCTTAATGCTTTACCCTTTGCCAAAGTCGTCTCAATTTTTTTATTTAAAATAAGAGAAGAAGCCATATTAGAAAGCATTGACTTTCGATGAGACGATGTTCTACCTAAATGATTAAATCTTTTACCGTGTCTCATTATTAATACTATTTAATCTAAATTATATTTATCCAAATCCATACCAAAATTCAGACCTTTGTTATCAATAAGTTCCTCTAATTCAGTAAGAGATTTTTTACCAAAATTTCTAAATTTCATCATATCTGAAATTTCCACACTTACCAAATCACCTAAAGTTCTAATATCAGCTGCTTTTAAACAATTAAATGCACGAACTGAAAGATCTAAATCATTTAATGAAGTTTTAAGTAATTTTCTCATATGAAGTAATTCTTCATCAACGACCTCAAGTTCATCAGAATCATCCTCAGCAAATTCCATATCCTTATCAGAAAATAGATAAAAATGTTTTATGAGTATTTGAGCAGCTCCTTTTAAAGCATCTTCAGGATGAATAGAACCATTTGTTTCAATATCAATTACCAATTTTTCAAAATCTGTCTTTTGTTCTACCCTTGTATTTTCAACATTATATTTAACATTTATAATAGGAGTAAAAACAGAATCAATTGAGATAAAATTAACATCTGAACCATTAGATTTATTTTCTTCAGCAGTTACGTAACCTCTACCTTTTTCAACACTCAATTCTATAGAGAATTTTACATTTTTACTTAATGTACAAATTTCTTGATCTGGATTTAATATCTCAAAAGAATTAGAAAAATTTCCAATTTCCTTAGCAGTCAAAGTTCCTTTATTATTAAAAGAAACAGAAATATTTTTATCTGGAGTTTCAGAAATACTTTTAAATCTTATAGACTTAAGATTTAAAATAATTTCAGATACATCTTCAACAATTCCATCTATAGTTGAAAATTCATGTTGAACACCAGGTATTTTTAAACCTGTTATAGCATATCCTTCTAATGAAGATAAAAGAACCCTTCTAACGGAATTACCGATTGTTACACCATATCCTGGTTGAAGAGGTTTAAAAGTAAATAGTCCATGAAAATCATTAGCTTTTTCCATTACTATTTTATCAGGCAATTGAAATGAAAGTAGTGACATAATTTTAAAATTTATTTATACAATATTTTATTTAGAATATAATTCAACAATTAATTGTTCATTAATATTTTCAGGAATAGCTTCTCTATCAGGATAGTTTAGCATTTTACCAGTTAATTTTTTATCATCCCATTCCAACCATTGATATTTATTTGAAGATTTATTAGATAGACTTTCTGATAAAGCAGTTAATGATTTGGATTTTTCTCTAACTGCAATAAGATCACCTGCTTTAACTGTAAAAGAGGGAATATTTACAATTTTATCATTAACGGTTATATGTTTATGACCAACAAATTGTCTTGCAGATCTTCTTGTTTGAGTAATTCCAAGTCTATATACTACATTATCTAATCTTGCCTCTAATAACTGTAGTAAATTTTCACCTGTAACACCACTTTTTCTTGATGCTTTATCAAACATATTCTTAAATTGTCTCTCTAATATACCATACAAGTATTTAGCTTTTTGTTTTTCAGCAAGCTGAATAGCATATTCAGATTTTTTTCTTCTTCTTCCCCTTCCATGCTGTCCTGGAGGATGAGGTTTTTTTTCTAAAGCTTTAGTGTCACCAAAAATTGGTTCACCATATTTTCTAGAAATTTTTGATTTAGGTCCTGTATATCTTGCCATATTTTATAATTTAAACTCTTCTTCTTTTAGGTGGTCTACATCCATTATGTGGCAATGGTGTAACATCATTTATTGACATTACATCTAAACCAGCATTTTGCATTGCCCTAATAGAAGAATCTCTTCCAGATCCTGGTCCCTTAATAAAAATATCAACTTTTCTTAATCCTAGTTCATAAGCTGACTTAACAGCATCTTCAGTGGCAATCTGTGCTGCAAATGGTGTATTCTTTTTTGATCCTCTAAACCCCATCTTACCAGCAGAAGACCATGAAATAACCTGTCCTGACTCATTAGTTATAGATATAATTATATTATTAAAAGAGCACTTAATATGAGCTTGCCCCATTGAAGTGACAACTACAACTTTTTTCTTTGACTTTTCTTTTCTTTTATTCATAATAATAAATTATTTAACTGCTAGCTTTTTATTAGCTACTGTTTTTCTTTTTCCTTTTCTAGTCCTAGAATTATTTTTGGTTTTTTGTCCTCTAAGAGGTAATCCTACTCTATGTCTTATACCTCTATAACATCCAATATCCAAAAGTCTTTTAATGTTGAGTCTAACTTCTGACTTAAGATTACCTTCGATTTTATAACTTTCAAAAATTATATTTCTTATTTTATTTGATTCTTCCTCAGACCAATCACTTACTTTTTTACTTAAATCAATACCTGCATTAAATAATATTTTTTGAGCTGAACTTTTACCAATACCAAAAATATATGTAAGAGCTATTTCTCCTCTTTTATTATCCGGAATATCTATACCTGCTATTCTCATATCTTATCCTTGTCTCTGTTTAAATCTTGGGTTTTTCTTATTAATAACATATACTTTTCCCTTTCTTCTAATTACTTTACAGTCAGAACTTCTCTTTTTTACAGATGCTTTTACTTTCATTTTATTTATATCTAAATGTTATTCTACCTTTTGTTAAATCATAAGGAGACATTTCTAACTTAACTTTATCACCAGGTAATAATCGAATGTAAAACATTCTCATTTTTCCTGAAATATGAGCTGTTACAATATGTCCATTTTCTAACTTAACTCTAAACATAGCATTTGAAAGTGCTTCTGTTACAACTCCATCTTGTTCAATTGCCTTTTGTTTAGCCATAAATTAAATACTTCTTCCTTTTACTTTACCTGATTTCATCATTCCATCATAATGTCTCATCAGTAAATAACTTTCAATTTGCTGCAATGTATCTAAAATAACACCAACCATAATTAATAATGATGTTCCTCCATAAAATTGTGCAAATCCTTGACTTACACCAAACATCATTGCAAAAGCTGGTAAAATAGCAACTACAGCAAGTAGAATTGATCCTGGTAATGTAATACGATCCATAACATTAGATATAAAATCAGATGTTTCAGAACCAGGTTTTATTCCAGGAATAAATCCATTATTTCTTTTCATATCATCAGCCATTTTATTTGGATTAACTGTAATAGCTGTGTAAAAAAATGTAAACAAAATTATTAACACTGCAAACGTTACATTATACAACCATGACTGCATATTTGAAAAAGAGGTTGCAATATATTGAAAAAAATCTGAATTTTCAGCAAATTGTAGTCCTATTACAGCGGGTAAAAACATAAGAGCTTGAGCAAAAATAATAGGCATAACTCCTGAAGAATTAACCTTTAGAGGAAGATATTGTCTTTTACCACCATAAAGATTACTACCCATTACTTGTTTAGCGTATTGAACAGGAATCCTTCTAATAGCTTGAGTAAGCATTACTGTAAACATAACAACCCCAAATAATACCCCAATTTCAATAATAAATAATAGTGCTTGAGACATACCTCTGGAGAGAGCTTCAGCCACAATACTTCCAGGAAATCTTGAAATAATCCCAATCATAATCAACATAGATATACCATTTCCTATACCTTTATCAGTAATTTTTTCACCTATCCACATACAAAACATAGTTCCTGATGTTAATATAACAATACATGATAAAGTGAAGAAAAATTTATTTTGAACAAGAATAGCTTCTACTGGTATAGTACCTGATACATAAGCTGTACTTTGAAAAATAGTTATTATAATAGTCAAGTATCTAGTTATTTGAGTCATTTTTTTACGACCACTATCTCCTTCTTTTTGAAGCTTTTGAAAATATGGTAATGATACTCCAAGTAATTGAACTACAATTGATGCTGAAATATATGGCATTATTCCCAATGCAAAAATTGAAGCATTGCTAAATGCACCACCTAAAAAAGTATCTAATAAACCAAATATTCCACTAGCACTTTCTTGTAATTTAGAAGGATCAATACCAGGTAATACAACAAATGAACCTAATCTAAAAATGATTAAAAATCCAACTGTAGTAAAAATTCGAGATCTTAACTCTTCTATTGAAAAAATATTTTTAATTACAGAAAACAATTTATTCATTGATTAACTTTTTGATTTTTCCACCTGCTTTTTCAATACTTTTGATAGCTGACTTTGAAAAATAGTGAGAACTTACATTTATTTTAGATGTAAGCTTACCCCTACCTAAAACTTTTATTAGATCAGATTTATTAGCTAAACCATTTTTTATAAGAAAATCTGGATTAATTTCTTTTATTTTCAATTTGTCACAAATTTTTTGAAGTGTATCTAGATTTATTGGCTTAGTTTCAATTCTATTAGGTGATCTGAATCCAAATTTAGGAACTCTTCTTTTAAGAGGCATCTGTCCACCTTCAAAACCAGCTTTTCTAGAATAACCAGATCTAGATTGTGCACCTTTATGGCCTCTAGTAGAAGTACCTCCTCTTCCAGATCCCTGACCTCTTGCTATTCTTTTTCCTGATTTTAATGAACCTTCTGCAGGTTTTAGAGAATGTAATTTCATTTTTCTACATTTTTAACTTCTACCAAATGATTAACCTTATTAATCATACCTTGAATCTCAGGAGACAAAACTTTTTGTACTGATCTGTTTATTTTACCTAAACCTAAAGCAGTAATTGTTCTCTTCTGTCTTAAAGTCTGAGAAATAGTACTTTTTAATTGTGTTATAATAACTTTTTTCTCTACTGTTTTTTTAACCATTGAAAATTTGATTTATACTTTTTCCTCTCTGTTTTGCAACTGTAAGTGGATCTCTTAATTTCATTAAACCATTAAAAGTAGCCTTGACAACATTATGTGGATTAGATGAACCTTTAGACTTAGCTAAAACATCTTTTATTCCAGCACTTTCCATTACTGCTCTCATAGCACCACCAGCTATAACACCAGTACCAGGAGAAGCAGGTTTCATTAATACCAAACCTCCACCATATTTGCCTATAACTTCATGAGGTATTGTATTTTTAAATACAGAAACATTAACCAAATTCTTTTTAGCATCATCAGTACCCTTAATAATAGCATTAGTAACTTCATTAGCTTTTCCTAATCCATAACCCGCAACTCCATTCTCATTACCAACTACCACAATAGCAGAAAAACTAAATCTTCTACCTCCCTTTACAACCTTAGCAACTCTCTGTATTGAAACAACTTTTTCTTTTAATTCTAAATCACTTGCTTTTATAAATTTCATATTTTAAAAAATTAATCCTCCTTCTCTTGCTCCATCTGCAAAAGACTTTATTTTACCATGATACAAGTATCCTCCTCTGTCAAACAATACTTTAGAAATACCTTTCTTAATAGCTTTTTTTGCTAATTTAATTCCAACTTCTTTTGAAGTATCAATATTATTCTTACCAAATTTACCAATATCATTTGATGAACAAGAAACCAATGTTAACCCTAAATTATCATCAATTATTTGTGAATAAATTGCCTTATTACTTTTGAAAATAGATATTCTTGGTCTTTCATTAGTACCAAATATTTTTGATCTAATGCTTTTTCTAATTTTTAATCTTCTTTTATTTTTGTTAAAATTCATAATATTTTTTTTAAGCAGCAGCTGTTTTACCAACTTTTCTTCTAACATATTCTCCAACAAATTTGACACCTTTACCTTTATATGGTTCAACTGGTCTAAAGGATTTTAGCTTAGCTGCAATTTGCCCAATAAGTTGTTTATCAATACTATTCAGAATAATAACTGGAGCTTTACCTTTTTGAGAATCAGTTGTAACTTTAACTTCCTTAGGAACATCAAAATAGATATTATGTGAAAATCCTAAACTCATATTTAATAGATTTCCTTGAGATGATGCTTTAAAACCAACTCCAACTAATTCTAGCTTTAGTTCATATCCTTCAGAAACACCCACAACACAATTATTAATTAACGATCTATATAATCCATGTAGTGATTTATGTCTTTTTTGTTCAGAAGGTCTAGAAACTGTTAAAACATTCTCATCAATTTTAATCTTAAAATCTGAATCAAAATTTTGATTTAATTCTCCCTTTGGACCTTTAATATTAATGCTTGAACCATTAACGTTGACGGATACACCTTCTGGAATTAATATTGGATTTAAACCTACTCTAGACATACAATTTATTTAATAAACATAACATAATACTTCACCACCAATTTTTAATTTCTTAGCTTCTTTATCAGTAATTACACCTTTAGACGTTGATAAAATAGCAATACCTAATCCATTTATTACTCTTGGTAAATTGTCAATATCAACATACTTTCTTAAACCTGGCTTACTTATTCTATCAATTTTTTCAATAGCTGATACTTTTGTTCTAGCATTATATTTCAGTGCTATTTTGATTTTACCTTGAATACTATCATCTTCAAACTTATAGTTTGTTATAAATCCTTTTTCATGCAAAACTCTAGTAATTTCTTTTTTAATATTAGAAGAAGGGATTTCAACTATTCTATGCTTAGCACTAATAGCATTTCGTATTCTTGTTAAAAAGTCAGCAATTGGATCTGTATTCATTATTTTTTATTTAAAAAAGCTTGCAAATTTAATCATTTATATAAAAGTTACCAACTAGCTTTAGTTATTCCAGGTATTTTACCCTCAGAAGCCATTTTCCTAAATTCCAACCTAGATATTCCAAATTTTCTCATATATCCTTTTGGCCTTCCAGAAAGACTACATCTATTATGCAACCTTACAGCAGATGAATTTCTTGGAAGTTTATCTAAACCCTCCCAATCACCATTATCTTTTAGCTCTTTTCTTTTTGCAGAATACTTAGCTACAAGTTTTCTTCTTTTACGATCTCTTACATTTACACTATTTTTTGCCATATTTATAATTTAATTTCTTGAAATAAAAGGCATTCCAAAAGCCTTTAATAATTCAAAACTATCTTTATCACTATTGGAATCTATAACAATAGTTATGTTCATACCAGTAACCTTATTTATTTTATCTATACTTATTTCAGGAAAAATAATTTGTTCTTTAACTCCTAAAGTATAATTACCATTTCCATCAAATCCTCTATCATTTAATCCTCTAAAATCCCTAACCCTTGGTAATGCAACAGAAATTAATCTATCAAGAAATTCATACATAATATTTCCTCTTAAAGTAACTTTTACACCAATCGGCATACCTTCTCTAAGTTTAAAATTTGAAATTGAAACTTTAGCTTTTGTTGCAACAGCTTTTTGACCCGTTATTAAGGATAGTTCATCAATTCCATGCTGAATAAGTTTTTTATCATTAACTGAAGCTCCAAGACCCTGATTTATTGATATTTTTTTAATTTTTGGAACTTGCATCAGCGATTTATATTGTAATTTTTCCTTTAAAACAGGAACAATTTCATCAATATATTTTTTTCTAAGTCTTACATTATTCATTATTTGATAATTTTATTTGATTTCTTAGAAAACCTTTCCATTTTACCATCTTTATTCCTTTTTCTATAAATTTTAGTGGGTTTACCATTTGATGGGTCTACAATCATCAAATTACTTAAATGTATAGGTGCTTCTTTCTTTTCAATACCTCCTTTAGGATTATCTGCGGATGGTTTAATATGCCTAGTTACAAGATTTATACCTTCTAAAATTGCAGAATATTTTTTAGGTGATACACTTAACACCTTTGCAGTCTTACCCTTATTATTCCCTGATAAAACTATTACCTTATCTCCTTTTTTAACATGTAACTTCATATCTTTTTATCTTTTTATTATAAAACCTCAGGTGCTAATGAAACTATTTTCATAAATTTTTTCTCTCTAAGTTCTCTGGCAACAGGTCCAAATACTCTAGTACCTCTTAATTCATCATTTTCATTTAATAAAACCGCAGCATTATCTTCAAATCTAATATAAGAACCATCTTTTCTTCTTACTTCTTTTTTAGTTCTAACTACAACAGCTCTTGATACTGTTCCTTTTTTAATAGAACTTGAAGCAATTGCATGTTTAACTGTAACAACAATTTTGTCACCAACTGAAGCATACCTTTTCTTTGTTCCTCCCAAAACTCTAATGCAAAGAACTTCTCTAGCTCCACTATTATCCGCAATTTTTAATCTACTTTCTTGTTGTATCATAATTATTTAACTTTTTCTAATACTTTAATTAATCTCCATCTTTTATTTTTACTCAATGGTCTAGTTTCCATAATTCGAACTTTATCTCCAATGTTACATTGATTAGACTCATCATGAGCAGTCAATTTTGAAGTTTTAACGACAAATTTTCCATATATAGGATGTTTTACTCTTCTTCTAACTGCAACAGAAATAGATTTATCCATCTTATTACTAGTAACAATTCCTTCCCTTTGTTTTCTTAAATTTCTTTCCATATTTTATTTATTTTTATGATGGATTTCTGTTTTTATTCTTGCAACAAATTTTCTAGCTACTTTTATTTTCATTGGATTTTCAATTGCAGTTACAGCATGAGAAAAAATCAATTTATCTAAATTTTCTTTCTCAATTAATAACTTTTTATTGAGTTCATCTAATGATAATGCTCTTAACTCTGAATTCTTCATTTTATTCTACATAATCTGGTCTAACAACAAATTTTGTTCTAACCGGTAACTTTTGTGCAGCTAATCGAAGTGCTTCCTTTGCAACTTTAATTGTAACACCTCCTGCTTCAAACATAATAGTACCTGGTTTAATAACAGCAACCCAATATTCTGGAGCTCCTTTACCTTTACCCATTCTTACTTCAGCTGGCTTTTTAGTAATTGGTTTATCAGGAAAAATTCTTATCCAAACTTGACCTTCTCTTTTCATTTTTCTAGTGACAGCTATCCTTGCTGCCTCTAATTGTCTTGAAGTTATCCAACCAGGTTCCAAAGATTTTATACCAAAAGAACCAAAATTAATTGAATGACCTCTCTGAGCAATACCCTTAACTCTTCCTTTTTGTTTTTTTCTAAATTTTGTTCTCTTTGGCTGTAACATAATTTATAAATTAAGCTTTAAAAGAATTTCTGTTTCCTACATTAAGTGACAAATCCCTTTTACCAACAATTTCACCTTTAAAAACCCAAACCTTAACTCCAATTATACCATATACTGTTTTGGATTCACAAATAGCATAATCAATATCTGCTCTAATAGTATGCAAAGGAATTCTTCCTTCTTTATATTGTTCAGATCTAGCCATTTCAGCACCACCAATCCTACCAGAAACTTTAATCTTTATTCCTTTGGCTCCTACTCTCATTGCTGAAGCTATAGCTTGTTTCATTGCTCTTCTATGAGAAATCCTAGCTCTTAACTGTTGAGCTATTGAATCTCCAATCAATTTAGCATCTATTTCAGGTCTTTTTATTTCAAAAATATTAATTTGGACATCCTTTTTAGTTAATTTTTTTAATTCACCCTTTAATTTATCAATCTCTGATCCTCCTTTTCCAATAATAATACCTGGTCTTGCTGTATGAATTGTAAGGTCTAATAATTTTAGTGTTCTTTCAATAACAATTTTTGAAATGCCTCCTTTAGGCATTCTAGCTATTATGTATTTTCTAATCTTATGATCTTCAATCAATTTATCAGAGAATTTTTTTCCTCCGTACCAACTAGATTCCCAACCTCTTACTATTCCTAACCTAAAACCTATAGGATTAACTTTTTGTCCCATTCTCTTTATCTTTTAAGTTTAAACTATCTAAAACAATAGTAACATGATTTGATCTTTTTCTAATTCTATGAGAACGACCTTGTGGCGCTGGTCTCATTCTCTTAATCATTTTACCACCATTTACATAAATTTCTTTAATAAATAAATTAGCATCTTCTATTTTATCATCTTTATTTTTCTCTTGCCAATTAGAAATTGCAGAAAGCAATAATTTTTCAAGTCTTTTAGATCCAACTTTAGAATCAAATTTTAATATATTCAAAGCAAAATCTACTTTTTCACCTCTTATCAAATCAGCAACAAGTCTCATTTTACGAGGAGATGTAGGAACATTATTTAATTTAGCAACAGCTTCCATTACCTATTTTTTTTATTAACATGACCCCTAAAATTTCTTGTGGGTGAAAATTCACCCAATTTGTGCCCAACCATATTTTCTGTTATAAAAACAGGAATAAATTTATTTCCATTATGAACAGCAAATGTATGTCCAACAAAGTCAGGAGATATCATAGATCTTCTTGACCAAGTTTTAATTACACCTTTCTTACCAAAATCATTAACATGATCAATCTTTTTCTTTAATCTAAAATCTATATATGGTCCTTTTTTTAATGATCTTGACATAATATTTTATTTTCTTTTAGTAATGATAAATTGATCAGAATACTTATTTTTCTTTCTAGTCTTTAATCCTTTACTATAAAGACCTTTTCTTGACCTTGGGTGTCCTCCAGATGCTTTTCCTTCACCGCCACCCATTGGATGATCAACTGGATTCATTGCTACACCCCTTACCCTAGGTCTATTTCCAAGCCATCTATTTCTTCCAGCTTTACCTAATCTAATGTTCATATGAGTAGGATTAGAAACAGAACCTATTGAAGCTCTACAAGTCAACAATATAAGTCTCATTTCTCCAGATGGTAATTTTACTGAAGCATATTTTCCTTCTTTAGCAAGTAACTGAGCATAAGAACCAGCACTTCTAGCTATAGAAGCACCTTTACCAGGAAAAAGTTCTATATTATGTATTATATTTCCCAGAGGTATTTTAGCTAAAGACAGACAATTTCCAATTTCAATAGGTGCATCATCACCAGAATTTATAACTTGTCCAACTTTTAATCCATGTGGAGAAATAATATAACTTTTAACACCATCTTTATAATAAATTAATGCAATGTTGGCTGATCTTGTTGGATCATATTCAATTGATTTAACAATAGCATCAATACCATCTTTAATTCTTTTAAAATCTATTAATCTGATTTTTCTTTTATGGCCACCTCCTATATTTCTCACAGTCATTTTGCCTTTACTATTTCTACCTCCAGATTTTTTAAGAGTTTTAAGTAAAGATTTTTCAGGCTTACTTGATGTAATTTCATCAAATAAGGGAGCAATCCTAAATCTAAGTCCTGGTGTAACTGGTTTTATTTTTTTTGGCATTTTTTAAAATTATACTTGAGAATAAAAATCAATAAATTCTCCTTCTTTTAATTGAACAATAGCTTTCTTATAAGAAGATTTCCTTCCATTTACAATTCCTGTTTTAGTAAATTTTGAAACATATTTTCCTAACACATTCATCGTATTAACATTAATAACTTTAACATTATAAGTACTTTCAACTGCCCTTTTGATTTGAATTTTATTTGCATTTTTATCAACAACAAAAACAAATATTCCTTTCTCATTTGTAGAAGATGCTTTTTCAGTCAAAATTGGTTTTATAATTACTCTCATCTAAATTATTTTAAAATAGTATTAAGTTTTTCAATAGAATCTTCAACAAAAACAATATTATCAGCATTAACAATATCATAAGTATTAATATCTTGAACATTTTTTACAATAGCATTTCTTATGTTATTAGAAGACAAATGAATATTATTATCAAAATCTGATAAAAAAAATAATGATTTTTTATTATCAATAGAAAGATTTGATAAAATATCAATAAAATCCTTAGTTCTAGGTTTTTTTAAATCAAACTTCTCTAAAATAATTAAAGATTTTTCTTTGATTTTATAAGAAAGAGCAGATTTTCTAGCTAAATCTTTAACTTTTTTATTTACTTTATTTAAATAATTTCTAGGTTCTGGACCAAAAATTTGTCCTCCACCCCTAAATAAGGGAGATTTTATACTACCAGCTCTTGCTGTTCCAGTTCCCTTTTGTTTTTTAATTTTTCTAGTTGAACCAATTATTTCAGATCTTCCTTTTACTTTACTAGTTCCTTGTCTTTTATTTGCCAAATAACTTTTTACATCAAGATATATGGCATGATCATTAGGTTCAATAGAAAAAATTTTATCAGAAAGTGTAATTTTTTTTCCACTAACTTTTCCAGACGTTTTTTGTATATCAACTTTCATAATAAATTAATTAGATAAAACAACATATGAATTTTTTGAACCAGGAACAGATCCTCCGACATATATTAAATTTTTATCAGATAAAATTTTTAATATTTTTAAATTTTGTATTTTAATTCTTTCACCACCCATTCTACCACCCATTCTCATACCTTTAAAAACCCTAGAAGGAGTAGATCCTGCACCAATAGAACCAGGATGTCTATTTCTATTATGTTGACCATGTGTATTTTGACCTACACCAGCAAAATTATGTCTTTTAACTACTCCTTGAAATCCTTTACCTTTAGATATTGCTGTTACATCAAGAAACTCGTTTTCATTAAAGATATCCTTAATATTAATTTCCATCCCTAATTTAACTTTATCACTAAATTCATCTTTAAAATTTCTAAACTCAACAATTTTCTTCTTTGGACTTACTTTTGATACATCAAAATGACCTTTAAGGGCATTAGAAGTATGTTTAAATTTCTTTTCATCATAAGCTAATTGAATAGATTTATACCCATCCGTCTTAGATTCCTTTATCTGAGTTACAAAACATGGACCAGCTTCAATTACAGTACATCCTATACTCCTTCCAGAAGCATCAAAAATACTTGTCATACCCAATTTTTTTCCAATTAATCCTGACATTTTAAATAAAGCTTTTAATTATTAATATTTTTTGCCTAAAATGTGTGCAAAGATAATAATTTAAGCTATCTCATCAAATATTAGAAAACTTATTTTTTAATAAAAAATGGCGAAAAAAAGAGTTTATTTATCAATTATTATCTTTCTAACCTGTAGTAGTCTATCCCCCTCTAAAATTATTAAAAAATGAAACCCGATTTTATATTTTTTAATTCAATTTCTTCATTTATGTTTGAGTCATATCTTTTAGACCTTTCATAAAATAATCTTCCATTAGAATCTAAAATTTTATATTCTATAGAACTTTTAGGAATATATTCTGACTCAATATTAATTTTTTCTTTTATTGGGTTTGGGTAAACATTAATTCTTATATTATCTAACTCTAAGCCTAAAATTGGAACATCAAATTCTTCAAATAGAATCCAATTTAGATTAAATGGTATTTTTCTAAACATTAATCTAATTTTTCTTTCTCCGGATTCAAGGTAAATTTTTGGGAAATCACTAAAAGTTACTCAGTCTTGCCATCCATTTGTTGCAGGAAAAGAAATAGTATGTAAAATTTCTAATATTGAGGTATCAGAAAAACCACTTAGACTCATCATATACCCTTCTTGAAGCATCCAACCACCTAATCCCATACCTCTTAAAATATATAGTATCTTCTTGATCATTAATAATAGAGGATTCTGATGTTTTCAAAAAATTTTAAGAAATTGACATATTGGAGTATAGAATCAGTATGAAAAGAGGTGAAAATTTTATGATTTTTATAATATACATCCTTGAATGAAATTCATCGTCAAATAAAACTCATTTTTTAATAAAAAAATTATACTTTTATTTCGACATCAACACCACTAGGAAGTTCTAATTTCATAAGAGCATCAACAGTCTGACTACTATTAGAATATATATCAAGAAGTCTTTTATAGGTACATAATTTAAACTGTTCTCTTGAAGTTTTATTAACGTGCGGAGATCTTAAAACAGTAAATATTTCTTTTCTTGTAGGTAATGGTATAGGACCATTAACAATAGCGCCAGTAGCTTTAACTGCTTTAACAATTTTATCTGAACTCTTATCAACAAGATTATGATCAAAAGACTTTAGTTTTATTCTAATTTTTTGTGACATATTCTATTAATTTAATTTGCCATTATTTTTTTTAATAATTTCTTCAGCTATATTTTTTGGAACATTATTATAATGAGAAAAAGTTAAAGAAGCTGACGCTCTACCAGAACTCAATGTTCTTAAATCAGTAACATAACCAAATAATTCAGAAAGTGGAACATCTGCTTTAATTATTTTAGCATTACCCTTCATATCCATACCCTTCAAAATTCCTCTTCTTTTATTTAAATCCCCTGTTAAGCCTCCTGTAAATTCATCAGGAGTAACAACTTCAACAGACATTATGGGTTCTAAAAGAACAGGACTAGCTTTTTTTGTAGATTCTTTAAATCCAATTCTTGAAGCTAATTCAAAAGATAAAGAGTCAGAATCAACATCATGAAAAGATCCATCGTACAATCTAACCTTCATATTTTGAATAGGGAATCCAGCTAATGGTCCATATTCCATAGCATTTTTAAACCCCTTTTCAACTGAAGGAATGAATTCTCTTGGTATTTTTCCACCAACAATTTCATTTACAAATTGTAAACCTTCTCCAGCATAATCTTCATCTTTTGGTCCTATTTCAAAAACAATATCAGCAAACTTACCTCTACCACCTGATTGTTTTTTGTAGACTTCTTGATGCTTAGTTGATCCTAGTAAAGTTTCTTTATATGCCACTTGCGGAGCACCTTGATTAATTTCAACTTTAAATTCTCTTCTTAATCTATCAATAATTATTTCCAAATGAAGTTCTCCCATTCCTCTCAAAATAGTCTGACCTGTTTCCTGATCTGTATGAACTTTTAAAGTAGGATCTTCTTCCACTAATTTACTAAGCGCCATACCAAGTCTATCAATATCTGCCTGCTGTTTAGGTTCTATTGCATAGCCAATTACTGGATCTGGAAATGACATTGCTTCTAAAATAATTTTAGATTTTTCATCTGATAATGTATCTCCCGTTTTAATATCTTTAAAACCAACACCAGCGCAAATATCACCTGCCTCAACAACATCTATAGGATTTTGTTTATTTGAATGCATCTGCATAAGTCGTGAAATTCTTTCCTTTTTTTCATTTCTATTATTAAATACATAAGATCCAGCATTAAGTTTACCAGAATAAACTCTAAAGAAACACAACCTACCAACAAATGGATCAGTAGCAATTTTAAAAGCAAGAGCAGAAAAAGGCTCCTGATTGGAAGGTTTTCTCACAACCTCTTGATCATTTTCTGGATTTAATCCTATAATAGGAGGTAAGTCCAAAGGAGAAGGTAAATAAGAACATACTACATCAAGTAATACCTGAACACCTTTATTCTTAAATGCTGATCCACATATAACAGGAAAAAAAGACATGTCAATAACAGCCTTTCTAATTGCACTCATCATTTCTTCTTTAGTAATAGAATCAGGATCTTCAAAAAATTTCTCTAACAAATTATCATCATATTCAGCCACACTTTCAACCAATTTCTGTCTCCATTCATCAACTAAATCTTTTAAATCATCCGGGATTTCAACAACCTCATAGCTCACACCGAGGTCATCATCATTCCATATAATTGCTTCTTTAGTTATTAAATCTACTACTCCTTTAAACTTCTCTTCAGCACCTATAGGTATTTGTAATGGCACTGGTTTTGCATTAAGTTTTTCTTTAATTTCCTTAACTACATTGAAAAAATCGGCGCCCGCTCTATCCATTTTATTAACGAAACATATCCTAGGTACATTATACTTATCTGCTTGTCTCCATACAGTCTCAGATTGTGGTTCAACACCAGACACAGCACAAAATAATGCAACAGCTCCATCAAGAACTCTCAAAGATCTCTCTACTTCAACAGTAAAATCAACATGACCAGGAGTATCAATTATATTAATTCTATAATCATTTGAATGATCTAATAATTTTCCCTGTTTTGTAGGATATTTCCAAAAAGTTGTGGTTGTCGCTGAAGTAATAGTTATTCCCCTCTCTTGTTCTTGTTCCATCCAATCCATTGTTGCAGCACCATCATGAACTTCACCAATTTTATGACTAATTCCAGTATAATATAAAACTCTCTCTGTTAGAGTAGTTTTTCCAGCATCAATATGAGCCATTATACCAATATTTCTCAAATAATTTAAATCTTTTATAGCAGCCATATCAAGTTATATATTTAGAATCTGAAATGAGAAAATGCTTTATTTGCTTCTGCCATTCGATGTGTATCATCTTTTTTCTTTACAGCATTACCTTCACCTTTAGATGCTGCAATAATTTCATTAGCTAATCTTTCTTTCATTGATTTTTCATTTCTCAGTCTAGCATATTTAATAAGCCATTTCTGACCTAATGTGATTTTTCTAAGTGGTCTAACTTCTATAGGAACTTGAAAATTAGCACCACCAACTCTTCTACTTTTAACTTCTACCGATGGCATAACATTACTTAGAGCTTTCTTCCATAACTCTAAGCCTTTTTCTTTAGTTTTTTCTTCAATAATTTTTAAAGAATCATAAAAAATTGAATATGCAATACTTTTTTTGCCATCAAACATAAGGTTATTAACAAATTGAGTAACTAAAGTATCCTTATAAATGGGATCCGGTAGATGATATCTTTTTTTAGGCTTAGATTTTCTCATATCTATTATTTCTTAGCTTTTGGTTTTTTTGATCCATACTTAGATCTTCTTTGAGTTCTATCATCAACCCCACCAGTATCAAGGGTTCCTCTTATAACATGATAACGAACACCAGGCAAATCTTTTATTCTTCCCCCTCTAATTAAAACAATTGAATGCTCCTGTAAATTATGACCTTCTCCTGGAATGTATGCATTAACTTCTTTTCCATTAGTTAACCTTACTCTAGCTACTTTACGCATAGCAGAATTTGGTTTTTTTGGAGTAGTTGTATAAACCCTTGTACAAACACCTCTTTTCTGAGGACAAGAGCCAAGAGCAGGAGACTTAGACTTAGAAGTCAATTTTTTTCTTCCTTTTCTAACAAGTTGTTGTATCGTTGGCATATATTATATATCTATTAAAATCAGACGCAAAAATAGAAATTCAATGATCCTAAACAAAATTTTTTAACTCTTTCTATCATGAATAAATAAAATTACTTATTAGAAGAGTTTATATCTAAAGGAAACTTAGGTAATTCATCAAAATCTTTTATAAGACCATACTTTTTCTCATATTTTGATATATTATCACTAAGGGCCATAGAAAATTTTTTTACATGTTCAGGAGTTATAATTATTCTTGAATTAACTTTTGCCTTTGGACCACCTGGCATTAATTGAATAAAATCCAAAACAAATTCACTACTGGAATGAGCTATCATAGCCAAGTTAGCGTATTTTCCTTTTGAAATTTCATCCGTAAGCTCAATATTTATTTGGTTCGTTTTTTGATTCATATATTAACTTTTATTTTTAACTATTTCATCTTCTAACTTATCATCAATTAAAACATTATCATCAGTTGATTTATTCATCAAATCATTATATTCTTTTTCAGAACCTACAATAAGATTATTATAATCTCTAATTCCAGTTCCAGCAGGAACTAAATGACCAACAATAACATTTTCTTTTAAACCTCTAAGCTCATCAACCTTTCCTCTTATTGCTGCTTCACTTAAAACCTTAGTAGTTTCTTGGAAAGAAGCAGCAGAAATAAAACTTTCCGTACCTAAAGAAGCTCTAGTAATTCCTTGTAATGAAGGTCTAGAAACAGCAGCTTCAGCATTTCTTACCTTAATGATTTTTTTATCATTTCTTCTTAGCGCAGAATTTTCGTCTCTTAATTCTCTAGAATTTATAATTTGTCCTTTTTTATATTTATCAGAATCACCACAATTTATAATAACCTTTTTCTCAAAAATTGCATCATTAATATCATTAAAAACTAATTTATCTATCTTTTCATCTTGTAAGAAATTAGTATCTCCTGAATCAACAATAATCACTTTTTGCATCATTTGTCTAACAATTACCTCAATATGTTTATCATTAATTTTAACACCTTGCAGTCTATATACCTCTTGAATTTCATTAACTAAATAATCTTGTACTTCATTTGGTCCCTTAATAGATAATATATCGGCAGGAGTAATAGCTCCATCAGATAATGGAGATCCTGCCTTAACATAATCATTATCTTGAACTAAGATATGCTTTGATAATGAAACTAAATATTTTTTATTAGTTCCATCTTTAGATTCAATAAAAATTTCTCTATTACCTCTTTTTATTCCACCATAAGTTACAACACCATTAATCTCACTAACTACGGCAGGATTTGAAGGATTTCTAGCCTCAAATAATTCTGTTACCCTTGGCAAACCACCTGTTATATCTCTAGACTGACCTATCATTCTAGGAATTTTTGCAAGAATATGTCCAGGTTTAACTTTTTGAGATTTATTAATAGATAAATGTGCTCCTACAGGAATATTATATGATTTAAATTCATCCTTTAATTTAACAATTACTGTAGGATTTTTTGTCTTATCTCTACACTCCACAATTACCTTTTCCTTATGGCCAGTTTGCTCATCAAACTCTTCTTTATATGTCACACCCTCTTCTATAGATTCAAAATCAATTTTACCATTAACTTCAGATAATATAACAGCATTATAAGGATCCCAATTACACAAAATATCACCTCTCTTTACTTTTTGTCCATCTTTAACCTTAAGATATGATCCATAAGGAACATTATTTGTAAGTAATGTGGTTCCTTTCAAATTAACAATTCTTACTTCTCCACTTCTAGCCATCACAATTTCTTCTTTATTTTTATTATTATCAACTACAGAAACAGATCTTATACCATCAAATTCAACTTTTCCATCAAATTTTGATTTTATATTAGCATCTACTGCAATATTTGAAGCTATTCCACCAACATGAAAAGTTCTCAGAGTTAATTGAGTTCCTGGTTCTCCAATCGATTGAGCTGCAATCACACCTACAGCTTCACCAACACTAACCATTTCTCCATTAGCTAAATTACGACCATAACACTTAGCACATGCTCCTCTCTTAGTTTCACAAGTTAAAACTGATCTAATTTCAACTTCTTGAATGCTAGTTTGATCAATTTCAACAGCAATTACTTCATCAATTTCTTCTCCAGATTTAATAATTAATTTGTTAGTTATTGGATCATATATATCGTGTACAGTAACTCTACCAAGAATTCTTTCTGAAAGTGGTTCAACTATATCTTCATTATCTTTTAAAGCATTGATTCTAACTCCCCTTAAAGTACCACAATTCTTTTCATTTATAATAACATCCTGAGCAACATCAACAAGTCTTCTAGTAAGATATCCTGCATCAGCAGTTTTAAGTGCAGTATCTGCAAGACCTTTTCTTGCACCATGAGTAGAAATAAAATATTCAATAACATCAAGTCCTTCTTTAAAATTTGAAAGAATAGGATTTTCAATAATTTCACCCACAGATCCAGAAAGATTTTTTTGTGGTTTAGCCATTAATCCTCTCATACCACCCAACTGTCTTATTTGTTCTCTTGATCCTCTTGCACCTGAATGCATCATCATATACATAGGATTAAATCCTTGTTCATTATCTTCCAACTGATTCATTAAAGTTGTTGTTAACTTAGTATTAGCTCTAGTCCAAATATCAATAACCTGATTATACCTTTCATTATCAGTAATAAGACCCATATAATAATTATCCCACACAGCATTTACTTCTTTTTTAGCATCATCAACCAAATCTTTTTTAGATTTAGGAATTTGAATATCACCAAGACCTATAGATAATCCTCCTTCGAATGCCATTTGATAACCCAATTCTTTAATATCATCTAAAAATTCAGCTGTCCTTTTCATTCCACATATTTTATAAACTATGGATATTATTTGTTGAAGTTTTTTCTTTGTTAATAATTCATCTATATAACCTACTTCTTCTGGAATTAGATCATTAAATAAAACCCTACCAGCAACTGTATCAATTACACTACTTGCAAAGCTTCCATCTTCATTTCTAATTTGTGTTTTTAATTTTATAAAAGAATTTTTATCTATTTTCCCTTCATTTAAAGAAATGACAACTTCTCTTGATGTTGAAAAGACAAGACCTTCTCCCTTAATTGGATGTTCTTTAGTTGATTTCCTTCCCTTTGAAACATAATAAAGACCTAAAACCATATCTTGAGAAGGTACAGTTATAGGAGCTCCATTTGCAGGATTTAATATATTATTAGATCCAAGCATTAAAAATGTAGCTTCAATTATTGCTTCATTAGTCAAAGGAACATGAACAGCCATTTGATCTCCATCAAAATCAGCATTAAATGCCGTACATGATAGAGGATGTAATTCAATTGCCTTACTTTCAATAAGTTTAGGTTGAAAAGCTTGAATACCTAATCTATGTAATGTTGGTGCTCTATTTAATAAAACTGGATGTCCAACAAGCACATTTTCTAAAATATCCCAAATTACTGGTTCTTTATTATCTACTAATTTTTTTGCTGATTTTACCGTTTTTACAATACCTCTTTCAATTAATTTTCTAATTATAAAAGGTTTAAACAGTTCTGCAGCCATATCTTTTGGAAGCCCACATTCATGCATTTTTAATTTAGGACCAACAACAATTACTGATCTTCCAGAATAATCAACTCTTTTACCAAGTAAATTTTGTCTAAATCTACCCTGTTTACCTTTTAACATGTCAGTTAAAGATTTTAAAGATCTATTGCCATCGGATCTTACAGCATTGATTCTTCTTGAATTATCAAATAAAGAATCAACAGCTTCTTGAAGCATTCTTTTTTCATTTCTAAGAATAACTTCTGGAGCTTTAATTTCAACCAATCTTTTTAATCTATTATTTCTTATAATAACTCTTCTATACAAATCATTCAAATCAGATGTTGCAAACCTTCCACCATCTAAAGGGACAAGAGGTCTAAGCTCAGGTGGTATAACAGGAATCATTTTTACAATCATCCATTCTGGCTTATTTTCAATATTTTGTCTTGAATCTCTAAATGATTCAATCACTCTAAGCCTTTTCAAAGCTTCTGCTTTTCTTTGTTGAGACGTTTCATTAGCAGCCTTGTATCTTAAATCTACAGATAGTTTATCTAAATCAATTTGAGATAATAGCTTACTTACAGCCTCAGCTCCCATTCTGGCTATAAATTTATTGGGATCATCATTACTTAATAAATAATTTTCTTTAGGTAAAGAATCTACAATATTTAAATATTCTTCTTCTGTGAGCAAATCCATTTTTTGACAACCATCTTTTTCCTTAACGCCAGGATTTATCACTACATATCTCTCATAATAAACTATCTGATTTAATTTTTTTCCTGGAATCCCAAGCATATAACCAATTTTATTTGGAAGTGTCCTAAAATACCATATATGTGCAACCGGAACAACTAATTCTATATGCCCCATTCTTTTCCTTCTAACTTTTTTTTCAGTTACCTCAACACCACATCTATCACATATTATTCCCTTGTATCTAATCCTTTTATATTTACCACAGTGACATTCCCAATCTTTGACTGGACCAAAAGTTCTCTCACAAAAAAGTCCACCCATTTCAGGCTTAAATGTTCTGTAATTAATAGTTTCAGGAGCAGTAACCTCTCCAAAAGAATTTTCTAGTATCGAGTCTGGTGATGCTAGACTAATAATAATTTTTTTAAAATCACTTTTTTGATTTGTTTTATTAAATATCATATAAATATATTAAATAGTTTATTTCATTGTTATTTCTAAAGCTAAACCCCTAAGCTCATGAATCAATACATTAAATGACTCAGGAATTCCTGGAGTTTGCATGTTATCACCTTTAACTATAGCTTCATAAGCTTTGGCTCTTCCAATAATATCATCAGATTTTATAGTTAAAATCTCTTGCAAAATATGAGATGCACCAAAAGCTTCTAACGCCCACACTTCCATTTCTCCAAACCTCTGTCCACCAAACTGTGCTTTACCCCCTAAAGGTTGTTGAGTAATCAAAGAATAAGGTCCAATAGATCTAGAATGCATTTTATCATCAACAAGATGACCTAATTTTAACATATAAATAACCCCAACCGTTACTTGTTGATCAAACCTTTTTCCAGAACAACCATCATATAAATAAGTTCTTCCAAATTCAGGAAGCTTAGCATCTTTCAATTCCTTAATTAACTCTTCAATAGTCGCACCATCAAAAATTGGAGTTCTATATTTTTTATTTAATTTTAAACCAGCCCAACCTAAAGCAGTCTCATATAGCTGACCTATATTCATTCTAGATGGAACACCAAGAGGATTTAAAACTATATCAACAGTTGAGCCATCTTCTAAAAATGGCATATCTTCTTCTTTAACTATTTTAGCAACAACACCTTTATTTCCATGTCTACCAGCCATTTTATCTCCAACTTTTAATTTTCTCTTTTTAGCTACGTATACTTTAGCCATTTGAACTATTCCTGGAGCAAGTTCATCACCTACCTCTAAAGAAAATTTATTTTTTTTAAAGCTAGAAGCTAAACTATTTCTTTTTACCACATAATTTTTAACAGCTATCGCAATTAAATCATTTAGTTTTGAATCCTTAGTCCAATCTTCAAGTAAAACATCTTGAATTAAACTTGATTCTTCAGGAACATTAAGACTATTAACATCATAATAGACATTTTTTGAAGGGAAAAGTTTATCAACAATTACTTTTTTAGAAAATTTGACACCTTTTTTAATTATTTCATCTCCATATTTATGTTTTATACCTGATGTCACTTTATTCTTTAATAAAATTTCAAATTTCTCAATAAGTTTAAATTTAAGCTCAATTAATGATTTACTATATATACTTTTTAAAACTTCAATCTGTTGTTTTGAAATTTTCTTTGACTCCTTATCTCTTTTTTGTCTAGTAAATAATTTACTATCAATGACCACACCATTAAGAGATGGGGGTGCTTTTAATGAAGCATCCTTAACATCACCAGCTTTATCACCAAATATAGCTCTCAATAATCTTTCTTCAGGTGTAGGATCACTTTCTCCTTTAGGAGTTATTTTACCAATCAAAATATCTCCTTCTTTAACTTTCGCCCCTACTCTAACAATTCCATTTTCATCTAAATCTTTTATTGCTTCATCACTAACATTAGGAATTTCAGCAGTAAATTCTTCTTCACCCCTTTTAGTATCTCTAACTTCTAACTTATATTCTACAATATGGAGAGAAGTAAAAATATCTTCTTTAACTACTTTTTCAGAAATAACAATAGCATCCTCAAAATTATAACCTTGCCATGGCATAAACGCAACTTTAAGATTTCTACCTAGTGCTAATTCTCCATTCTGTGTTCCAAATCCTTCACAAATAACTTGTCCTTTCTTAACTTGATCTCCAATTTTAACTATTGGAATAAGATTAACACATGTATCCTGATTTGTCCTTCTAAATTTTATTAATTCATATGTTTTAGACTTTTCATCAAAAGAAACTAATTTTTGATCTTTATTTAATTCATAATTAATTTCAATTTTAGTTGCATCGACATATATTACTTTCCCTTTTCCTTCAGCAACTATTGTAGATCTAGAGTCTTTTGCTACTCTAGATTCCATACCAGTTCCTACAATTGGAGACTCTGGTTGCATTAAAGGAACAGCTTGCCTCATCATATTAGATCCCATAAGGGCTCTATTTGCATCATCATGCTCTAAAAATGGAATTAATGATGCTGCAACAGAAACAATTTGATTTGGTGCAACATCCATATATTTTATCTCAGTATTTTTTGCTAAAGGAAAATCTCCTTCAAATCTTGCTTTAACAATCTTATTTTTAAATGCACCATTTGTCTTTAATGGAACGTTAGCTTGCGCAATATATGAATCATCTTCATCCTCTGCAGTTAGATAATTAACTTTACCTGAAAGATCAACTTTACCATCTGATACATCTCTGTAAGGAGTTTCAATAAATCCCATGCCATTAACTTTAGCATGAACACATAAAGATGATATAAGTCCTATATTTGGACCTTCAGGAGTTTCAATTGTACATAATCTACCATAATGAGTATAGTGTACATCTCGAACCTCAAAACCTGCTCTTTCTCTAGATAAACCACCAGGCCCTAATGCAGACATTCTTCTTTTGTGAGTTATCTCTGCAAGTGGATTAGTCTGATCCATAAACTGAGACAATTGATTAGTACCAAAAAATGAATTTATAACAGAAGTTAATGTTCTAGCATTAATCAAATCTACTGGTTTAAAATCTTCATTATCTCTAACATTCATCCTTTCCTTTATGGTTCTAGACATACGAGCCAAACCTACTCCAAACTGAGAATATAACTGTTCTCCAACAGTCCTAACTCTTCTATTACTCAAATGATCAATATCATCAACAACAGTTTTCGCGTTTATAAGAGTAATTAAATATTTTACAATAAGAAGAATATCTTCATTAGTAAGTACCCTAACATTATGATCAGTATTAAGACCTAATTTTTTATTTATTCTATACCTCCCTACTTCTCCTAAATCATATCTTTTTTCACTAAAAAATAAATTTTGAATTATATCCCTAGCAGTTTGTTCATCTGGAGCTTCAGTATTTCTAAGTTGTCTATATATTTCCTCCAAAGCTTCTTTCTCAGAATTAGAAACATCTTTTTTTAGTGTATTATAAATAATAGCAAACTCTCCAGAATTAATATCCTCCCTATGAATAGTTATATATGGAGCTTCACAAGCAATAATAACTTCAATATCTTCTTCTGTTAATTCATGATCTCTATCAAGAATTAATTCATTCCTGTCAACAGAGATAACTTCACCAGTATCTTCATCAACAAAATCTTCAACCCAAGTTTTAAGTACTCTTGCTGCTAATTTTCTTCCAAGAACTTTCTTAAGAGATTTTTTATCAGCTTCAACCTCTTCTGATAATTCAAAAATATCTAAAATATCTTTATCTGATCCATAACCTATTGCACGAAGTAATGTAGTAATAGGAAACTTTTTCTTACGGTCAATATATGCATACATTACATTATTAACATCAGTAGCAAATTCAATCCATGAACCTCTAAATGGTATAATTCTAGCAGAATATAATGGTGTACCATTTGTGTGTTTACTTTGAGCAAAGAAAACACCTGGAGATCTATGCAATTGAGATACAATAACTCTTTCTGCGCCATTAATTACAAATGAACCTTTGAGAGTCATATAAGGAATATTTCCCAAAAATACTTCCTGCTCTATTGTTTCAAAATCATCGTGATCTTCATCATTACATTGAAGCCTCAGCTTAGCTTTTAGAGGCAAAGAATATGTTAATCCTCTATCAATACATTCAGTAACTGTATATTTAGGAGGATCTACTGTATAATCAATAAATTCAAGAATAAAATTATCTCTTGAATCAGAAATAGGAAAATTTTCTTTAAAAACCTTAAATAAACCCTCATTATCTCTTTTCTCTGGAGGAGTTTCTAATTGAAAAAAATCTTTATATGATTGCAATTGAACATCCAAAAAATCTGGATAGTCAATTACGTTTTTAAGTTTTGAAAAATCTTTTCTTGCTAATATTGTATTCAATTTTTTAATATTTAATAGTTATAAAAAAGTACAACCCTATAATAATACTTATAGGGTTAATAAAAAAGTTGAATGTACTAATTACTTCAACTCTACTTCAGCACCAGCTTCTTCTAATCGTTTTTTAGCTGCCTCTGCTTCGTCTTTAGCAATTCCTTCTTTTATTGCTTTTGGAGCGCCATCAACCATATCTTTAGCGTCTTTCAAGCCTAAACCCGTCAATTCTTTTACAAGTTTAATAACTGCTAGTTTAGATGCACCAACTGATTTAAGAACTATATCAAAGTTCGTTTTTTCTTCAGCGGCTTCTCCACCATCTGCTTCACCATCTGCTGCTGTTGAAACAACTGTAGCTGCTGCCACAGGTTCGATACCGTACTCATCTTTCAAAATATTTACCAATTCGCTTACATCCTTTACGGTTAAGTTCACGAGTTGATCAGCTATTTTTTTTATATCTGCCATTTTTAATTTAATTTAAAATTTATACACTAATCTTATTTATTTTCAAGTGCTTTTAAGACACCTGATATCTTATTTTCAGAACTTTTTAGCAATGAAATAATATTTTTAGCTGGTGATTGTAACAATAAAATTACATCACCAATAAGCTCATTCTTACTTTTTAACTTAGAAAGCAAATCAAGATGATCATCACCAATAAAAAAATCTGAATCAATAGCTACTGCTTTAAGTAAAGGATAATCAGCACCTAAAGATTTACGAAAATCTTTTAATAATTTTGCTGGACCACCCGGACTTTCATTTGTAAATAACAATCCTGAAAAACCTTTCAAACTATCGCTATTTAATATTTCAGAATAATCAACATCTTGATTTTCAAGAGCTTTTTTAATAAAAGTATTTTTAACAACTTTATACTCAACATCTCTTTTAAAACATTTTTCTCTAAAAGAATTAATTTGAGCGACAGTTAAACCAGAAGCATCAAGCAAATAAAAAATATTATTCTCCTTAAACTTATTGGCTAAGTCTTTTACAGCTTCTATTTTATTTTCTTTTTTCATATTAATCAATGAATGCTGAACTGTCAATTTTTATCGAACTACTCATTGTACTAGATAAACTAACACTTTTAACATAAATCCCTTTTGCAGATGATGGCTTTAATTTTTGAATAAAATTTAATAATTCAAGAGCATTTTCATTAATCATTTTTGAATCAAAAGAAACTTTCCCAATAGAGGTATGAATTATTCCCAACTTATCAACCTTAAAATCAATTTTACCTGCTTTTACATCTTTTATTGCTTTACCTATATCATTAGTAACTGTTCCAGATTTAGGATTTGGCATTAAACCTCTAGGTCCGAGTACCTTTCCTAACTTACCCAATTTAGCCATAAGAGCCGGCATAGTAATAATTACATCAACATCTACCCATCCACTTTCAATCTTTTTTATAAATTTATCTAATCCTATATAATCAGCCCCTGATTTTTTTGCTTCATCTTCCTTTTCTGGGGTACATAAAGCAAGAACGGTTAATTTTTTTCCAGTTCCATGCGGAAGAAAAACAGCACCTCTAACCATTTGATCAGCTTTTTTAGGATCTACTCCAAGCCTTACATCTATATCAACAGAGGCATCAAATTTAGTTAAAGAAATATCCTTAATTATTTTAGAGGCTTCTTCCAAAGAATATGATTTTTGAAGATCATACTTTTCTAACATCAATTTTTTATTTTTTGTAATTCTTGACATTTAATTTAAATTTTCTGGAAAAACTCCTTTTACTTTAACACCCATACTTCTAGCAGTTCCAGCAATCATTTTCATAGCAGATCCAACTTTAAAAGCATTTAAATCTTTCATTTTAATTTCAGCAATATCTTTAACTTGATTCCACGTAATAGAGCCAACTTTTACAAGATTTGGCTGATCTGAACCTTTCTTCTTATTAGCTGCTTGTAATATTAATACAGCTGCAGGTGGTGTTTTTATAACAAAATCAAATGATTTATCCTTATATATTGTAATTACTACAGGTAACACCTGACCTTTTCTATTCTCAGTTCTAGTATTAAACTGATTACAAAAATTCATTATGTTTAGTCCCTTACTTCCTAAAGCAGGTCCAATAGGTGGCGCAGGATTTGCCAGACCCCCTCTTACCTGTAATTTTAAATATCCATCAACTTGTTTTGCCATTATTAATTTGATCTTTCTACTTGAAAATAATTTAATTCAACAGGGGTACTTCTACCAAAAATTTTAACAGTTACATTTACTTTTTTTCTATCTTCAAAAATTTGAGCTATAGATCCGGTAAATCCATTAAAAGGACCATCCATTACCTTTACATCTTCTCCTACAACAAATGGAGATAACATAATTGCATCTTCGCCACTAGATTCATCAAATTTTCCAAAAATTCTATTGATTTCAGACTGCCTCAAAGGAATTGGAACCCTTGATGAGCCAGATCCGGAACCTAAAAATCCCATAACACCTGGTACATTTTTAATTACATGTTGAACCTCTCCATGTGAAAAGTCAGCAGAAACAAGGACGTATCCTGGAAAATAATTTCTCTCTTTGATTTTTTTTTTCCCATTCCTCATTACATAAACCTTTTCATAAGGAATCATTACCTCTGGAATAAATTTATCTAATGAATTTCTTTTGATTTCTCTTTCTAAATAAGTTTTAATTTTATTTTCCTTACCACTTATTGCACGAATTACATACCAATTTAAACCCATATTATATAATATTTATTAAAAAGTGTCATAAAATATTGACATGGCATTTTCAAATACAAAATCAATTACTCCTATGAGGATAGCAAAGATTAATGATGCGACAAGTACTAATACAGAACTATTTTGAAGGCTTTGAAAACTTGGCCAGGTAACTTTATGTACCATTTCTTGATAGGACTCTGTTATATAATTAATCAACTTAAACATATCAAAAATATTAAGGCTCCTAGCACGGGTGGAGAGACTCGAACTCCCAACCAACGGTTTTGGAGACCGCTACTCTACCAATTGAGCTACACCCGTTTAATAAAAATGCAGGCCAATAAGCCTGCAAAGGTAGAATAATTGTTATTATTTAACAAATAAATAATTAACTAAAAATTAAAAATTAAAAATTAGTCTAATATTTCTGTAACCTGACCTGCTCCAACTGTTCTTCCTCCTTCTCTAATTGCAAATCGCAAACCTTTTTCCAAAGCAACTTTATTTATCAATTTAACTTCAATAGTTAAATTATCTCCAGGCATTACCATTTCTACTTTTTCAGGTAAAAATATTTCTCCAGTTACATCCGTAGTTCTAAGATAAAACTGTGGTCTATACTTATTAAAAAACGGAGTATGTCTTCCACCTTCTTCTTTTGATAATACATAAACTTCAGCTTTAAAATGAGCATGAGGAGTTACTGAACCAGGTTTACAAATAATCATACCTCTTCTGATATCAGTTTTTTCAATACCTCTGAGTAAAAGACCTGCATTATCTCCAGCTTGTCCTCTATCTAATATTTTTCTAAACATTTCAACACCAGTAATTGTAGACTTTAAACCATCAGCTCCCATACCAATAATATCAACAGGCTCTCCAGTGTTAATAACACCTCTTTCAATTCTACCTGTAGCTACAGTTCCTCTACCAGTGATAGAGAATACATCTTCAACTGGCATAAGAAAATCTTTGTCTGTTTCTCTTTTAGGTAATGGTATATATGAATCAATAGAATCCAGTAATTCTATAACTTTTTCAACCCATTGAGCTTCACCATTTAAAGCACCAAGAGCTGATCCTGATGTAATTGGAATATCATCTCCCGGAAATTCATAAAAATTTAATAATTCTCTTATTTCCATTTCAACAAGTTCCAATAATTCATCATCATCTACAAGATCAACTTTATTTATAAAAACTACTAAAGCTGGAACACCAACTTGTCTAGCCAATAAAATATGCTCTCTTGTCTGAGGCATTGGTCCATCAGTTCCTGCAACAACAAGGATTGCACCATCCATTTGTGCTGCACCAGTAACCATGTTTTTAACATAATCAGCATGACCAGGACAATCTACGTGAGCGTAATGTCTATTTTCAGTCTGATATTCAACATGTGCTGTATTAATAGTAATACCCCTTTCTTTCTCTTCAGGAGCATTATCAATTTGATCAAAATCTCTTTTTTCAGCCAATCCTTTTTCAGATAAGACTTTAGTAATTGCTGCAGTCAGAGTAGTTTTACCATGATCAACATGTCCCACAGTTCCTATATTTATATGGGGTTTTGATCTATCAAATATTTCTTTGGCCATAATTTTTAATTTTTAAAACTCAAATTTAACTTAAATAAATAATAATTCAATTTTTTACATCTTTTAATGAGCCGATGACGGGAATTGAACCCATGACCTCTTCCTTACCAAGGAAGTACTCTACCTCTGAGCTACATCGGCTTATGAGCGGGCGAAGAGATTCGAACCCTCGACCTACAGCTTGGAAGGCTGTCGCTCTACCAACTGAGCTACGCCCGCTTATTATCATAAAAAATTAAGTGGGGGGAGTAGGATTCGAACCTACGAAGACATAAGTCAGCAGAGTTACAGTCTGCCCCAGTTGGCCGCTTTGGTATCCCCCCTTCTTAAGAAATCATAATTTTTAGCCTATTCAACTCAAAGGTCAGCAAAATTATACTGTTTTTTATTTTATACAAACTTTTAAATACAAATTGTGATTATAATAATTTATAAATTACAACTCTGTAAATACGAACTATATTATATTTACAAAAATTAATACCTTATGAAATACAAAAGAATATTACTTAAACTCAGCGGAGAAGCATTAATAGGAAATAAAAATTTTGGTATTGATTCTAATAAATTAGAAAACTATTCTAGTGAAATTAAAAATATTCAAAATTTAGGAATTGAGGTTGCAATAGTAGTTGGTGGTGGAAATATTTATAGAGGTATCGAATCAGAAAAAACCGGTATTGATAGAGTTCAAGGAGATTATATGGGAATGTTAGCAACAGTAATAAATTGTATGGCACTACAAAGTTTTTTAGAAAAAATTGGATGTAATACAAGATTATTATCAGGCTTTAATATTGATCAAGTATGTGAACCATTTATTAGAAGAAAAGCCATTAGACATCTAGAAAAAAATAGGATTGTTATTTTTGGAGCAGGTATTGGAAAACCCTATTTCACAACTGATTCTACCGCTAGTTTACGTGCAATAGAAATTGAAGCAGATATTATACTTAAAGGAACAAGAGTTGGTGGAGTATATAATTCAGATCCTGAAAAATCATCTTCAGCTAAAAAATTTAATGAAATATCCTTTGATGATGTATATAAAAAAAATCTTAACATAATGGATATGACCGCTTTCACCTTATGTAAAGAAAACAATTTACCTATAATCGTTTTTGATATGAATAAACCAGGTAATTTAATTAAAATTATTGAAGGTGAAAAAATTGGTACTTTAATTTATTAATATGAAAGAAATTGATTTAGTATTAGAAGATACAAAAGAAAGAATGGAAAAAACCATTCAATTTTTATCAAAAGAACTAACTAAAGTCAGAGCTGGAAAAGCTATGCCAAATATGTTAGATGGTATAAATATAGATTACTATAATGTAAAAACCCCAATAATTCAGGTAGCATCAATTAGTACACCAGATAACAGAACATTATTTATAAAACCTTGGGAAAAAACCATTATTCAAGACATTGAAAAAGCAATAACAGAGAGTGATCTAGGTTTAAACCCTCAAAATGATGGTGAAAATATAATAATAAACATTCCACCATTAACTGAAGAAAGGAGATTAATACTTATAAAACAAATTAAAAATGAAGGAGAAAAAGAAAAGGTAAGCATACGATCTGTCAGAAAAGAATCCAATGAATACATCAAAAAACTTTCTAATGACGGAGCATCAGAAGATGAAATAAGAACCGGAGAAAATCAAATTCAAAAAATAACTAATTCTTACATTGAGAAAATAGATAATATAATTGGCATTAAAGAAAAAGAATTAATTACTATTTAACTATAATAACCATTCTCTAAAATTTCCATTTCAACATTTCTTGGAACCAAATTTTTTATTGACTCTTTATTTTTAATTTTTTTTCTTATATCAGTCGATGATATTTTAATCAATTCACCATCAAATAATTCTTTTAAAAATTCTTTCTTTTTTCTAGGATATACAATTAATTCATAATTCTTTTTTATAAAATCACTATTTTTCCATATATCAAATGATTCTAAATTATCCTCTCCAATAATAATTTTAAAATTATTTGCAGAATAATTAAAAGATAAAAAATTTAAAGTATTAACTGTATAATTAGGTTTTTCTAATTCGAATTCAACTGATGAAGAATAAATATTTTTTAATTTTTTAACAGCATTATTTACCATATTAATTCTAATATTTTTATCTAAAATTGTTGAACTTTTCTTGAATAAACTTTGAGGAGATACAATCAACCAAATTTCATCTACTCTTTTTGAGTTTAATACTTCTTTAGAAATATGAATATGTCCATTATGGATAGGATTAAATGTGCCAAAAAAGAGTCCTACATTCATTTTTTAATAAAATTTTTTACAATAGTTAGTATTTCTTTTTTTACTCTACTCATTCTGTCATTCATTATGACAACATCAAACTCATCCTTCATTTTTATTTCAGACTTAGATTTCTCGATTCTTTCTATTAAACTTTTATGATTTTCACTACCTCTCACTAATAATCTATTTTTCAATATTTCCAAATTTGGAACATCTATAAAGACTGACAATGCATTGTTTCCAAAGTATTTTTTTAAATTAATACCTCCTGAAACATCAACATCAAAAATTATATTTCTTTTTTCTTTTATTAATCTATCAATCTCGGACTTTAAAGTCCCCTTATAATGATTTATATAAACCTCTTCCCATTCAATAAAATCATCACTTTCAATATGAGACTTAAATTTTTCTCTAGAAATGAAATAATAATCTATCCCTTCATTTTCATTTTTTCTTTTTTTTCTATTAGTTGATGAAACTGAAAAAGAAAGTGATTCAATTTCATTCAATAAGAAAAATGCTATAGTTGATTTTCCGGAACCAGATGGAGCAGATAATATTATATATTTAGTCTTCATATTCAAAACTAGAGGCTTTTAAGATAAAAAACAATTGGTCAAACTAATCTTATATCACCAAAATTAAGTTTCATTATAGAATCTTTTGTTTGAATAACCAAGATACCGTCTGATAAAACATCTATAATTTTTCCCTTAATTACACCAGAATTATATTCATACTTCTTTTCTATCTGATACCCAATAAGATTTTTTTTATAATAATCAAACTCCTCATGAATTTTATTAGAGTTAAGTTTTAAGTATTCTTTATTAAAAATTGATTTAAAAATTTGAATGATTTGATTAAGATTATGCTTTTTCATAGTTTCATTAATTATTGATGTTGCATTAAGACTGCTAAAATTAACTTGATTAATATTTAATCCAACACCGATCACAGATTTATGAATAAATTTTCGATAAACAAGATTTTCTATTAAAATACCAGCTATTTTTTTATCATTTACATAAATATCATTTGGCCATTTTATTGAGATATTTTTAATGTTAATTTTTAATAATGTCTTAAATATAGAAATTGAAGTAATTATATGTAACAAAAATTGATTTGATAATTTAATATTTGGTTCTAACAAAAAAGAAAAAGTTAAATTTTTACCCTTTTCAGATAACCATTCATTATTTCTTTGACCCCTACCACCTTTTTGATAACTTGTATTAACCATGGTACCTTCTTCATAGTTCTTTTTTTTCAAAAGTTTCAACAAATAGTCATTAGTAGAGAGACATTCTGTCATAAAAACATAAGTTTTATTATCAAATAAGGTTTTGGCAGAATTATTGTTCATAATATTAACTAAATTTAAATAATATTTAATTTCTTGAAAATTGCAAATCAAACAAAATATAGATTCAAACAAACTAAGTAAATTTATAGCCTCTTGTATGAATGAAAATAAAGCTGAAGATATCAAAATACTAAACTTAAAAAAAATTAATAACTCTATTACTGATTATTTCGTTTTATGTACTGGAAAATCAACTACTCAAATAGATGCTATAGCTGATAATATAGAAGAAAAGGTTTCAAAAAAATTCAGCGAAAAACCATGGAAAAAAGAAGGCAAAATAAATAAAGAATGGGTATTAATTGATTTTGTTAATGTAGTTGTACATATTTTTCAAGAAAATAAAAGAAGCTTATATAATCTTGAAAAATTATGGGGTGACGCTAAATTAGAAGTTGTAAAATAAATTAAGATGAAAGATAATAAAAAAAATATTTTAGTAAAAAAACCTAAATTTAATACCCAATTATGGATTATATTATTAATATCATCATTTATATACCTTGCATATGGTCTTTTCAACAATAATCCAATTACTATAGATTATAATCGTTTTAAAAAAATGATAACAAGTCATGATGTATCAAAAATTATCGTTGTAAAAAATAAAGAAATTATAGAGATAACACTTAATGAAGAAGCCCTTCAAAACTCTACCTATAAAGATGAACTTGAGGCATCAAGGTTACTCCAAAACACAAGTGGCCCCCATTATCAACTTGAAATATCATCTATAGAAAGTTTTGAAAGAAGATATTTTGATTTGATAGGTCAAATGAAAAAAAGTAATAATAAAGAAGTTGAATACTTAACTGAAAGAAGGTATGATTTTTATTCTTTTCTACAAACGTGGGGATTTACTATTTTAATTTTAATTGGATTTTGGTTCTTAATTAGAAGAATGTCTGGAGGAGGAGGTCCTGGAAGTCAAATATTTAATATTGGAAAATCAAAAGCTTCACTCTTTGACAAAGAGAGTAAAATAAAATTAACATTTAGTGATGTTGCAGGTCTTGAAGAAGCAAAAGAAGAAGTAAAAGAAATTGTAGAATTTTTAAAAACTCCAAAAAAATTTACAAAACTTGGTGGAAAAATTCCAAAAGGAGCTTTATTGGTAGGCGCACCAGGAACAGGAAAAACTCTACTAGCAAAAGCTGCTGCTGGAGAAGCCGCTGTTCCTTTCTTCTCATTATCAGGTTCTGATTTTGTTGAAATGTTTGTAGGAGTAGGCGCAGCAAGAGTAAGAGATTTATTTAAAAAAGCTAAAGAAAAAGCACCATGTATAGTATTCATTGATGAAATAGATGCTATAGGAAGAACAAGAGCAAGAGGACAAATGCCAGGTTCAAATGATGAAAGAGAAAATACTCTAAACTCATTACTTGTTGAAATGGATGGTTTTTCTACCGATTCAGGTGTAATTATTTTAGCTGCAACCAATAGGCCTGATATTTTAGATTCAGCCTTATTAAGACCTGGTAGATTTGATAGACAAATATCTATTGACAAACCAGATTTAATTGGAAGAGAAGCTATATTTAAAGTGCATGTTAGAGGGCTTACTTTAAATGAAAATGTTAATCTTAAACATTTAGCGGCACAAACACCAGGTTTTGCAGGAGCTGAAATTGCAAACGTCTGTAATGAATCAGCTTTAATTGCGGCAAGAAAAAATAAAAAAACTATTGAAATGGATGATGTTCAAGATGCAATAGATAGGGTAATAGGAGGTCTAGAGAAAAAAAATAAACTAATATCTCCAGAAGAAAAAAAGATAGTAGCATACCACGAAGCTGGTCATGCTATTGCAGGATGGTATCTTGAACATGCAGATCCACTAGTAAAAGTTAGTATTATACCAAGAGGTATTGCCGCACTTGGTTATGCTCAATACCTACCTAAAGAACAATATTTATACCAAACAGATCAATTAATAGACGAAATCTGTATGGCATTAGGTGGTCGAGCCGCTGAAGAAATAATATTAGGAAAAATTTCTACAGGAGCATTAAATGATCTAGAACGAATTACAAAAATGGCTTATAGTATAGTATCTGTATATGGTATGAACAAGAATATAGGTAATATTTCATTTTTTGATTCAAAACAATCAGATTATAATTTTACAAAACCTTATTCTGATTCCACTGCTGAAAAAATTGATTTTGAAGTTAAAAGAATTGTTGAGAATGCATACGAACGAACAAAAAATTTACTTGTTAATAAAAAA